>PVBE010746133.1_pt1 | contig 111432 bp, 103 predicted proteins | sample 1631181 | NCBI WGS metagenome assembly PVBE01 (sample SAMN08397723, study PRJNA350692) | Marine metagenome, whole genome shotgun sequencing project. | isolation source: water | place: Pacific Ocean | collected 2012-04 | reverse complement strand
CGGACGTGAGCGGATTCCATGACCCGACGTTCAGCGGTGGGCATAGCGCCGAGCTCAGTGGCGGGCACGACCCGTTCGCTAGCGGCGGGCACGACCCGTCGATCAGTGGAGCACACAACCCGTTCGAGAGCGGCCTCCATGACGCAGCGCTCAGTGGCCTCCATGACCCAACGCTCAGTGGTGCACACAGCACCACCGACAGTGGCGGGCACGACCCGTCGTTGAGCGCGGTTGCAACCGGAACTCATACCCCGTTCATCAGCGGCATCCACGACCCGTTGGAGAGCTCGGCGCATGGCGTGTCAACCAGTGGGGTGCACGATGCGTTCGTCAGTGGTGTGCACAACGCACAGCTCAGTGGCGGACATGACCCCGCAGTTAGCGACGTTCACACCGGGTTCCTTAGCGGTCTTCACGAGGCGGCAGTCAGTGGTGCTCACGACCCGACCAACAGTGGGGGACACGACGCCGTGATCAGTGGCCTACACGATGCGGTTCTCAGTGGTGGGCACTCCCCTGATATCAGCACGGCCCATGACCCGGCGGCTAGTGCGACGCACAACGCGGTGATCAGCGATGCCCACGCCCCGATCAGCAGCGGTTCGCACACGGCCGCGCTCAGTGACGGCCACGACCCAGCGATCAGCGCGCTGCACTCGGCAGCGGACAGCGCCGGTGGGCATGCAGCGGTGATCAGTGGTCTGCATGCCGCAACTGTCAGCTCCGCGCATGATGCAACGGCGAGTGGTCTGCACGACGCTGTTGTCAGTGCCACGCACGATGTGGCCGTCAGTGCGGCTCACACGCCGGAGCAGAGTGCACAGCACGCTGCGACGACGAGTACCCTGCACAACCCGGTTGCCAGTGGGGCGCACGACGCGACGATCAGCACCGCGCACAGCGCGAACTTGAGCGGTCTGCACACGCCGGCCCTCAGTGGCGGCCACGACGCGACGTTGAGCGCAACGCACGACCCGATCGCAAGTGTCTGGGGTAGCACTGACGGCACGCCTCCGGCCTTCGACTTCGGCGACCTCTTCGATGCCGGTGAAGAAGGTGAAGAAGTTGCGCCGTTCCTGATTGATGGTTCCGTGTCGGCGATCTTCCGGCCGGACAGTCCGGCCGGACTGTTCTTCAGCCCGAGCCTTGGTCTCGGCGCGCCGCCGACGTTCTTCGCGACGTCGTTTGCGCTGGAGTTGTTTGCGCAGGAGGTGGCTTCTGGCGCGATGTCGGCCATCAGCGACACGAAGCTTGAGGACTCACTGGCGCTGAGCCTCGGCCTCGCGGTCGGAGCCCGGCGGCTGGTGCTCGCATCAGGCGCTGAGGCGATCGTGCCCGTGGACTTCGCGTTCACGGCCGCCTGGGACGCGCCGCCGGTCGGCTCGTTCTTTGACCTCGGGCCGAACTCTGGCGGGTTGATCCTCGCGCCGACCGGTTCGTCGCTGCCCGCCGGGCTCAGCGGCTGGACGCAGGACTTCTTCCTGCCCGGGTCGACGATCTCCGTGGAGATCGGGTTCAGCTCGGTCGTCTTCACCGGCACGAGTGGGACGACGGTTGTAGACTTCGCGGAGACGATCACAACGGGGTTGGACTCGATCTTCCGGTTCAATGCGGCCACGCAGACGTGGGACAGCTACTCGCCCAACGTGCCGTCGTTCGCGAACTCGCTCTCGACGCTGAATGCACGAGACACGCTCTTCATCAAGGCGACGGACGGCTCATCGTTTAACCAGGTCGACCTCGTGCCGCGCGATCTCTCCTCGCGGACGGTCACGCTCGAGAAGGGGTCGAACTTCGTAGCGTACACGGGCGCGACCGGCGATGCCGCCACGCTGCTGGGCGGGATCTCCGGCCTGCAGACTGCGTTCAAGTTCGATAGCACGACGCAGACATGGCTCTCGTACGAGCCCTCAGCTCCCTCGTTCGTGAATAGCCTGAAGACGCTCTCGCGCCTCGATGGGGTCTTCCTGATCGTCCCGGACGTGTCGGCGTCATGGACCTTCGCCGAGGCGCCGTAGCGGGGCACCGGCAGAGTACAATCAAAGAGCGCCTCGCCAACCAGCGAGGCGCTCTTGCTATCCGGCAGCCCTGCTACCCGGCAAGCCCGCGACCCTCAGCGAGTGCGGCACGGGCGAGGGACTACTCTGTCTCGCTCGGCTCGCGCGGTTCCCGCTTGAAGATGCGGAAGGTGTAGACGACGAACGCGCCGATCAGCAGCAGGGCCACCGGGATCGCAGGCCAGTCGACCCACACGCCCGCGACACCGAGCAGCCCCAGCGTGCCCACGATCAGCCACCACAGTGATTTCATGGCTACCCGAATAGCACGAGACGAGGCTCGCGTGCAACGAACGACGGGCGCGACGCGACTGCCGCGAGGCGGTTCCGGGGCATCGAAGCTCGTCGTTCGCACTATACGGTGAGCGGCCGCAGCATTACTGTTGGTGGAGGGTCACCACCCGGGCCGCCGGGCGGGGTGTTTCGTATCTGGCTGGGGACTCGAAATGGTCGACCAAGATCGCCTTGCGCTGATCGGTAAACGCTACCGCGACTCTGTCGCCGAGTGGTCCGATCCTCACGACTGGGCCCACGTCTGGCGCGCCGAACTCAACCGAGGTGGATTCGAGGCCTACGAGCTACTCAAGACCGAGGTCGTCGACGCCGGCAAGTGCGTCGGCTGCGCCGCCTGCGTCACCATCTGCCCCACCGACGTTTTCGACTACATCGACGAGCGGCCGATCGACACTCGTGCCGGAGCCTGCGTGCAGTGCGTGCTTTGCGCGGACGTCTGCCCGGTGATGCGCCCGGCCGACGTCTCGATGGAGGCCGACCTCAAGTACCTGCCTGACATCAAGGACGACGGCTTCGGCCCCTACGCCTACGAGGTGCTGGCGCGCTCGACGATTCCCGCGATCGTCACCCAGACGCAGGACGGTGGCATCGTCAGCACGCTGCTGATCGACGCACTGGATCGCGGCTTGATCAAGGGCGCGATCGTCGGCGACATCGACGCTGAAGACCCGCAGGTCGGCCGACAATTCCTCGCCACGACCGAGGAGGAGGTGCTCGCCTGCTCCGGCTCGCGCTACACCTACTCGCCTAACACGCTCGCCTTCCAGCAGGCGATGGAGGAGAACGTCTACCCGCTGGCCGTCGTCGGCGTCCCCTGTCAGGTGGACGGCGTGCGGCTTCAGCAGCACAGCGGGCTGCGCATGGAGATGAACCGCTGGTACCGCAACAACGTGAACCTCGTGATCGGACTTTTCTGCTCGGAGAGCTTCACGCACGACTCCATCTCCGCGATCGGTGAGCGCTTCGGCGTCACCCGACAGGAGATCACGCGCATCAACATCAAGGGTCGTGTTGTCGTCGACATGACCGAGGGCCGCCAGGAGAAGATGTCGCTGAAGAAGTTCCGCAGCTACGCGCGCCCCGCCTGCCACTACTGCAAGGACTACGCTGCCGACCAGTCCGACATCGCCGTCGGCGGCCTTGGCCTCGACGACTGGTCCTACGTCGTCGTGCGCACTGAGGCAGGGCACGAAGCCTTCCAGCGCGTGATCGACGAGGGCGGCATAGAGACCCGCCCCGTGGCCGACGCGCCGAAGAGCCGTCCGCTGCTGATCCGCCTCTCGGAGCAGAAGCGCGATGGCCCGCTCCCGGCGCAGCTCGCACCGCACCTCGACATCGACGGCCTGCCCGTCGATCGCTCCGCCGACGGTGCCACGAACGGAGGGACGCCCTCATGACCGCTCCATCCAAGCGCCGCATCGAGGACGTCAATGTCGTCGTGTCGGGACAGGGCGGCGACGGCTCGCTCACCGTCAGCACGATCCTCGCCGACCTGCTGCGCGAGAACGGGCTCAACGTCTACACGGAGCGTGACGTGCTCTCCCGCATCAAGGGTGGCGTCGCTGCTGCGGGGCTGCGGGCCAGCCGCCCCGTGCGCTTCGGGCGTGGCGACCAGCTTGAACTCGTCGTCTCGTTCGACATCGAGGGCATCGAGAAGACCGCCAGTCAGCTTGCACCGGACGCCGCCGTGATCTACGACCACTCGGACGTACCAATTCCGGCGGGCCTGCTGCCGGACGGCGTCCGCCTCTACGAGGCGCCGTTCGCGCGGCTCGCCGTGCGCAAGCTCGGCCGCATCCTCTACAAGAACTCGATCGCCGTCGCGCTCGCCACGCGTTCACTCGGGATCGCCGACGACGACGTGCGGCACGGTTTCGAGACGCGCTTCAAGCGCCTCGGCCCTGCGATCCTCGGCCAGAACCTGCTGGCGCTCGACCTCGGCTTCGAACTCGCCATTGAGATGGGACTGCCGGCAGTAGACGGCGCCAGCGAGGTCGCGATCCAACCAGAAGATCAGATTCAGATCACCGGCAACCAGGCGACCGCGCTGGGCTTCATCGCTGGCGGCGGGCGCTTCTTCGCCGGCTACCCGATCACGCCGGCTACCGAGATCCTGGAGCAGCTCGATGAGTGGCTGCCGGCCTTCGGCGGCATCGTCTGGCAGGCGGAGGACGAACTCGCCTCCGTGAACATGGCGATCGGCGCAGCCCTCACCGGCGTGCGGGCGATGACCTCCACCTCCGGCCCCGGCATCGCGCTGATGCAGGAAGGCATCGGGCACGCAGGCAGCGCGGAAGTCCCGATCGTCGTCGTCGACTGCCAGCGAGGCGGGCCGAGCACCGGCCTGCCGACCAAGCCGGAGCAGAGCGACCTGAACATGATGGCCTTTGGCGGCAACGGTGACTTCCCGCGTATTGTGCTCAACCCCGGCGACCCCGGCGACTGCTTCGTGCTCACCGTCGAGGCGCTGAACCTCGCCGAGCGTTTCCAGTGCCCGGTCTACATCGCGCTCGACCAGGCGCTCTCGCAGAACATGGCGACTGTCGACCCCTTCGACCTCGATGCAGTCACCGTCGACCGCGGCAAGCGACTGACCGCCGAAGAGCTCAGCCAGATGGCGGAGTATCGCCGCTACGGCTTCAGCGAGGACGGCGTCTCGCAGTACACCGTCGCCGGCACGCCGGGCGGCATGTCGCTCGTCACCGGCAATGAGCGAGACGAGTTCGGCCGCGTCTCGACCGCCCCGGGCAACCGCGTGCGCATGGTCGAGAAGCGCGCCCAGAAGATCGAGACGGCCCGTGCCGACCTGCCGAAGGGGCGGCGCGTCGGCGACCCGGACGCGAAGGTCGGACTGATCGGCGTTGGCACCGCCTACGGAGTGCTGCTCGAGACGCTCGAAGACCTCGAAAGAGGCGGCGTGACGGCTCAGCTCTTGCAGCCGCGCACGATCTTCCCGGTGCTCGACGACACCTTCGAATTCATCGACTCGTGCGACCGCGTCTACGTCGTGGAGCACAACGCGACCGGCCAGCTGGCGGGCATCATCGCTCACGCCGGCGGCGACTCGAAGAAGATGCGCAAGGTGCTGCGCTACGATGGCCTGCCGCTGCGACCAGGCGATATTGCCGAGGGAATCCTTGAGCTGGAGGCGCAGTCATGACCGAGACGTTCCCGCTCGCCGCCCCGATCTGGTGTGCCGGTTGTGGGCACTTCAGCGTGCTCTCGGCGCTCGGTGAGTCCTTCAACCGACTGAACGTGCCGCGTCACGACGCGCTGGTGCTGGCCGGCATCGGCTGTTCCGGCACGATCCAGAACCACGTGGAGGCCTATGGCTACCACGCGGTGCACGGGCGCGTGCTGCCCGCGGCCGCCGGCGCCAAGCTCGCCAACCCCTCGCTCACCGTCGTCGCGACGGGAGGCGATGGCGATGGCCTCGCGATCGGCGGCGGGCACCTGATGCACTCGTTCCGCACCAATCCCAGCGTCACCTACATCATGATGAACAACGGCACCTACGGCCTTACCAAGGGCCAGGCATCGCCCTCCAGCCAGGCCGGATTCCGAGGCTCCCCGGACCACCGTGCGACCGACCCGATCATGCTCGGCCTCAGCCTGCCCGGCTCGACTTTCCTCGCACGCGGCTATAGCGGTGATGCGGCTCAGCTCGCGCGGCTCGTCGATGCCGCGATCGAGCACTCGAGGGCCGGCAAGGGCTTCGCCTTCGTCGATGTGATCTCACCTTGCGTCGCCTACAACGACCGCTACCACGACTGGCGCGCGCGACTCGTCGACGTCGATACCATCGACGGCTACGACCGGAGCGACCGCGGCGCGGCCTTCAGCCTCGGCCTCGAGCTCGACGCCGAGGGGAAGAGCCCGACCGGGCTGCTCTACGAGGGCGAGGGCCTCGCGCTCGAAGCCACGCTCGGCTCCGCACCGGCCGATGGGCCCGCGGACTCGGACATCGATCCCGCCGCGAACCTGCCGAGGGTGCGCGAGCTGATGGACTCGTTCCGGGGCTAGACGCCGGGAGCAGGCCCGCGCGCTCGCGGAGGCCTCGATGCACACCGTCACGCTGCCGTGGCCGCTCCCATTCGCGGGGCCGCTGCACGGTGAGGTGGCGAACTCCGTCTGGACGACGTGGAGCGTTGACCCCGCGATACTCATCGCGGCAGCCCTCGCGGGTGTGCTCTACGCGAGGGGCCTCACCCGACTGAATCTGCGGCGGCACGCGTGGTGGCGGACCGTCGTCTTCTACGTCGCTCTCGTTGTCGTGGTGCTGGCGATCGAGTCGCCGGTCGACCCACTGGGCGAGCACCACTTCACTTTCCACATGGTGCAGCACGAGCTGTTCCTGCTGATCGCCGCCCCGCTGCTGTTGGTGGGCGCGCCGCTCACCCCGATGCTGCTCGGTGCCCCGCGCTGGGTGCGACGGCTCGTCGCGCGGCCGATCGCGCGCAGCGCGACGGTGCGGTCGCTGTATCGGGCGCTGACGTGGCCGGTCGCGAGTAACGCACTGCTGATCACCGTCTTCATCGCATGGCACGTGATGCCGGGCTGGTATGACGCGGCCCTGCGCACCGAGAGCCTGCATCAGTTGCAGCACCTCTCGTTCCTCGTGCTGGGGCTGCTGTACTGGGTGCCGGTGATCGGCCTGCTGCCGGTACGGTCACGCATGAATTACGTGCAGATGTTGCTCTACCAGGGGCCGATGGTGGCCGCCCGCATCGCGCTCGGCATGTTCCTCGCGACGCGGCCGGAGCCCTCGTACGAGGTCTATGCGGACGTCGAGGCGGTGGTCTCGGGCCTCACCGGCATGACCGACCAGGGCTTCGGGGTCGCGGTGATGTGGATGTTCGGCGTGATCGTGCACCTCGCGGTCGCGATCGCCATCTTCGCCGCGCTGACGCAGCACTGGGAACAGGTGACGCCAGAGGTCGAGGGCTAGTCGCTCAAGTAGCTAGTTGATGAGGTACAGCGTCGGGTAGAAGAACACCCAGACGACATCGACGAAGTGCCAGTAGAGCACCACCGCGGCGAGCCCCCAGTGGTTGTCCGCCGTGAAGCGCCCGCGTCGCAGTAGCAGGTACGCCATCCCGAGGATCACGATGCCCGAGACGACGTGGGTGACGTGCATGCCCGTCATCGAGAAGAACGCGGTGCCGAAGCCCTCGCTGGGCGTGAACTCCGCGATCGACCACTCGATGGCGACGCCGCCCGCGAAGATCACGCCGAGGCCAATTGTCGCCAGCAGCATCAGCTTCGCGTGCGCAACGTTTCCGTGCGCGATCGCCGTCTCCGCGCGGAAGGCCGTCAGACTGCTCAGCAGCAGGATCGAGGTGATGCCGAGCCCCAGCACCTGACTCAATTCGTCCGGCGTGTGTGTGCCTACGAGGTAGAAGCGGCTCGTCGCGAGCAGCGCGAAGAGCAGGCCGTCGGAGATGAAGAACAGCCACAACCCCATGCGCTTGATCTGGAGGCTGCGTCGCGGGTCCTCGTGTGCTGCGGAGGCGACTGCTTGAGCGGCCATCAGTGTGATTCCTCGTTACGCCATGCGCGGGAGACATGCATGAAGAAGTTGACGATCAACCAGGCCTTGGCGATCGCGATCGGAACCAGCAGCATGATCAGCGCAGCGGTGTTGTCGAAGGCCGCGAAGACGACGAACTCGATCGCCGTCAGCGCCGCCAGCGCCAGGATCACCAGCAGGCCTAGGTGATGCGCCGCGCGCTCTTTGATCGCCATCTCGCTCGCCATGCTGTACGGCTCCTCGCTCTATGCCCCGCCGCCGCCACCACCGGCGGGTGCGCCGGCCGTGCTGGCGGGGGTCTCGACGTGCTTCGCGCCGGCGATGCCGTACGGGTAGGGGTGGCCGACCACGACCGGCGGCCTCGGGAAGTTGTGCTCCGGCGGCGGCGACGGCACCTGCCACTCGAGCGTAGACGCCTGCCACGGGTTGTCCGCGGCGCGCGGCCCGCGAATCCATGAGCTCGCCATGTTCCAGACGAAGAACAGGAAGGAGCTGCTCATCATCAACGCGCCGGCGGTGATGAGCAGGTTCGTCTCGGCGAACTCCGACGGGTAGTCGGCGACGCGGCGATTCATGCCCTGGATGCCCACGAAGAACATCGGGATGAACGTCAGCTGGAATCCCAGGAACATCAGCCAGAAGTGAATCTTCCCCAGCTGCTCGTTGAACTGGCGCCCCGTGATCTTCGGGAACCAGAAGTAGAGGCCCGCGAACAGCGCGAAGATCTCGCCACCCACGATCGTGTAGTGGAAGTGCGCGACAACGAAGTACGTGTCGTGCAGCAGCAGGTCGGTCGGGACATCGGCCAGGTAGATACCCGTCAGCCCGCCGATCAGGAAGTTGAAGATCACCGACAGGCCGAACAGCATCGGCGTTCGCAGCCACAGCTTGCCCGCCCAGATCGTCCCCAGCGCTGCCAGGAAGATGATGCCGGTCGGGATCGAGATCAACTCCGTCAGCACGAGGAACGGGGCGTGCAGGTAGTCGGCCATCCCGCTCGTGAACATGTGGTGCGCCCAGACGACGCCCGAGAGACCGACGATGCCCAGCAACCCCGCGACGGCCCAGCGGTACGCGAACAGCGGCTTACGAGAGAAGTGCGTTAGCACCTCGAGAGCGATCGCGAAGCCCGGCAGCACCATGATGTAGACGGCCGGGTGCGAGTAGAACCAGAAGAAGTGCTCGTAGAGGATCGCGCTCCCGCCCTCCGAGGCGCGGAAGAACGAGGTCAGCGCTACCCGGTCCAGCAGCACCATCAGCAGCGAGGCGGCGAACGCCTGCGTGAAGAAGAACGAGAGCAGCGAGGCCGTGAAGACTCCCCACACGAAGATCGGGAGCCGGCCCCAGGTCATGCCCGGCGCGCGTAGATAGATGATCGTCGTCAGGAAGTTGATGCCGCCGAGGATCGAGACCAGCCCGAATGTGATCACGGCCAGATTGAATAACACCTGGCCGGACGCGTTCAGCAGACTGAGCGGCGGGTAGGCCGTCCAGCCGGAGTCCCAGCCCCCCAGTTGCGGGCTCAGCGTCGCGATCACCAGCATCACCGCCACCGGTGGCACCAGCCAGTACGAGAGCGCGTTCAGGCGCGGGAAGGCCATGTCCTGCGCGCCGATCATCAGCGGCACGACGAAGTTGCCGAACCCACCGATCACGATCGCCACGGCGACCGCGATCATCGTGATCCCGTGCAGGCTCATCGCGCGGTTGTACGTGTCGTTATCGAATAGTTGCAGCCCGTCCGACGCCAGCTCGATGCGGATCAGCATCGCGATCAGGCCGGAGAGCAGGAACAACGCCGCGAAGGTGACGATGTACTGGATGCCGATCACCTTGTGGTCGGGACTGAATCCGAAGTACCGCTTCCAGCCGGTCAGGGTGAACGGACGGGCGTCGAGCCCGATCCACTCGCGTCCCCAGTGCTGCCAGCCGCCGACGCCGGCCAGCCAGCCGAGCAGCGCGACCGGGTACCCGGTGCTCCACGAGAGTTCCGTCGACCAGAAGTCGCGGTCCAGCAGTGCGACGCGGATCAGGCCGGTCACTCCCGTACCGATCGCGAACCCGATCAGGGCAAACACCAGTCCGACGACGATCGGTGCGCGCAGAATTCGCATTGCTACTTCACCCTCGCTGCGCTCGTATTCTTCGAGGCGAGCCAGGTGTCGAACTCACTCGCTTCGAGCACGACGACATCCATCACCATCCCGGAATGGAAGAGGCCGCACAGTTCCGTGCACTGGACGCGGTAGGAGATGTCCCCGGGCGTGCTGGTGCCCTCGGTCGTCACGTACATCTCGTGGACCTGGCCGGGTACGGCGTCGATCTTCGTGCGGAAAGCTGGAACCCAGAACGAGTGCAGCACGTCGCCCTCGATCGCCGTCACGTTGAACTTGATGCGGCGTCCCTCGGGCAACACGAGCTCGTCGCCGGGCGAATTGACGACGACGCCGCTCTCGGCGTACTCCATCGTCCACGCCCAGCGGAACCCGGTGACGTTCACTTCCATGTCGGCATGCTGGTCTGCACGCAGCTCGAACAGCCCCGTCAGACCGGGATGGATGATCACCGTGACCGCGAGCGCGGAGGTAATCGCCAGCCACGCGACCGGCACGCCGACGCCGCCGAGGATGGGCGGTCCGTCCTCCGCCGGCTCGCCCGGCGCGCCGAATCGCAACACGCTGTACACCAGTGCCGCGACTACCAGTCCGAACACCGGCGTGGCCATGTACGTCAGGGTGAGGAACGCGTCATCGACGACCTTCGCCTCTTCCGCACCGTGCGTGGGGAAGGGATCGAGCCAGAGGTAGGTCGCCAGCGCGGAGAGGGCCGTCACAACGGCCCAGATCACGGCGGTAGTCAGTAGGTCGCGTCTCATAGTTCCCGACACTCTGTGAGATCACCGATCGACGGAAGGGATGTTCGTCACCACTATGACGGGACTAATGTCCTGCGTGGGTCGGGACGATGGGGGGTAGGGCCTATCGGCCAGGGACGCAGGATCAGTGAACGCAACCCACATCGAATTCACTGACCCGGAGGGGCACCATGCAATCAACTATCGGACGGCTCACCATCGGCATGTTGGCGGTCGCGGCGATCGCGTTCGTCGCGTGTAGCGGCGACGGCGACGGCGACGGCGATTCGGCGGCTGCGGCATCCGCCGCTACTCAGGCACCCGCGGCGACACAGGCAGCGGCAGCAGCCGCTACGGGCAACGTCGGCGTCAGGCTCACCGAGTGGGGCCTCGAGCCTGCGCAGACCAGCATCGCGGCCGGCGAAGTCACCTTCGACGTCTCTAATGCCGGTGGCGTGCCGCACGAGCTCGTCGTGATCCGCTCGGACGCCGGCCCCACCGCACTGCCGGTGGCAGCCGGGGCTGCCGACGAGTCTGGCCTCGATGTCGTCGGGCGCAGCGACATGATCCAGGGCGGTGGCTCGGAGGCTGTGACGTTCACGCTCACGGCTGGTAGCTACGTGCTGATCTGCAACATCCCGGCCCACTACAGCCTGGGTATGTCGGCGGCGTTCACCGTCAACTAGCGGTTGCGGTCACCCGCCAGCGGCGCTACCGCGCCGCGACTGCCCCTCCGCAACATGCTGACGGAGGGGCAGTGTTCTGTGCTCGTGCCGCTAGCGCCCCTTGAACAGCGGGTCGCGCTTCTCCATAAAGGCCGTACGTGCCTCGCGCCCGTCCTCGCTGCCGAACGCTTTGCCGATGTTCTGCAGCTCGTAGCGCGCGTGCGCTTCGAGGTCGATGCGCGTCGCGTTCCGCACCACGCGCTTCGTCAGCCGCCCGGTGATCGGGGAGAGCTGAGTCAGCTGTTGGCAGTACTCTGCGAAGCGCGAAGCGAAGCGTTCGTCCGGGACCAGTTCCCCGATCATTGCCAGCTCCAGCGCCTCAGCGCCGTCCACCGTGCGGTTCTCAAGCAGGAAGCGCATCGACTGCTCGTAGCCGACCGCCTGCGCCAGCGTCCACGAGAGACCGCCGTCCGGCGACCCGCCGATACGAGGGTATCCGGCGATCAGCCGCAGGCTCTCCGCGCCGATGCGGATGTCCGATGCCATCGCGAGCGAGAGCCCCGCGCCGACCGCGACGCCGTTCACCCCGGCCACGATCGGCTTGTCGCATTGCTCACGCAGTACCAGCGGGAAACGTGAGACCCAGCCCAGGTCGTCGAGCTGCTGATCCTGCGAAGAGAGTGGCGAACCGCTTGGGCCGTCGGTCGGTGTCAGGTCCAGCCCCGCGCAGAAGGAGTCCTCGACGCCGGTGATGCCGATCACCCAGACGTCGTCGTCTTTCGCAGCCTCCTCGACGCCCGCGATGATCGCCCAGGCCAGCTCATCGGAGAGCGCGTTCTTCTTCTCCGGGCGGTTCAACGTCAGCGTCCGCACATGCCCGTCCTGGGCCACTTTCAGCACGTCACTCATTGCGCACCTCCGACTCTCATCTTGCGTTGTTACTCGTAGGGTTCGATCTCGGCGAGTTTCGCCATCAGCGTCAGAGCTTCGTCATCCTGCGTGCCCACCGTGATCCCGGTCAGCCCGCAGTCGCGGAACGCTGGGTAGCGTTCCTTGATGCGCGCGACGGGACCGACGAGGCAACCCTCGTCGATGTACTCGTCCGGCACCTCTTCGAGCGCCTCCGCCTTGCGACCAGCGAGGTAGAGCTCCTGGATGCGCTCGGCGGCCTCACCGTAGCCACGGCGGATCATCTGTTGCTTGTGGAAGTTCATGTCGGGGTGACCCATCCCGCCGACGTAAAGGGCGACTCCCGGCTTCTGGCGTCGCAGTGCCGCACCGACATCGTCGGTGATGTTCACGCTGACGCTCGTCTGGATCTCGAAGTCGGCGATCGACTTGCCGTTCCCGGCACGTTTGAAGCCCTCGTTCACCCACTCCATGTACTCCGGCATGCGCGAGGGCGTGAAGCCCAGCGGCAGTAGCCCGTCACCGAACTCTGCGGCCAGCCGCACATTCGACTCGCTGCCACTGCCCAGCCAGATCGGCAGATTCGGGTTCGTGTGCAGGATCGACTTCAGTGGCTTGCCGAGGCCCGCTGAACCGGGTCCGACGTAGGGCAGGGTGTACTCCCGGCCTTCGTGCTCGACCGGCTCCTCGCGTGCCCCGACCTTCTTCATGATCTGCATGTAGTCGCGCAGCATGTAATAGGGCCTGCCCCACGGCATCCCGTACCAGCCCTCCACGATCTGAGGGCCGGAGACGCCCAGCCCGGCGATCGCGCGCCCGCCGCCCGCGAGCGCGTCCAGGGTCTGCATCGCCATCGCCGTCGCTGCTGGGCTGCGCGCGGAGACCTGGATAATGCCGGTGCCCAGCCGGATGTGCTTCGTCAGCCCAGCCAGGTACGCAAGCGGCGTGATCGCGTCGGAGCCGTACGCCTCGGCCGTCCAGACCGAGTCGTAGCCCAGCTTCTCCGCCAGCAGCACGCGCTCGACGGGAAGCTGCATCTCCGGGCCCGAATAGCCCAGTGCCAGTCCTAGTTTCATGGTGGCCTCCTTCTCGCCGAGTCGAACTCTACAGCAGCGTCGCGTCACGGGGCGACGAGAGCACCGTGAGGCGAGGATCTCCCGGTCCGAGAGCTGCTGCCCGGACGCGTTCGCACGCCCCCACGGGGGTCTGTCATCATGCCCTCGCAGGTGGCGGGAGGCTGGGGCTGAGTTCCGACTCGACGGGTGAGGCCTCGAATGTGAAGCCGTGGGCGGCCTTCGGCTTTCGCGACTACCGCCTGCTCTGGCTGGCGGCGCTCGGCTCCTTCTCGACGCGCCAGCTGCGGATACTTGTCGCGGCCGTCTGGCTGTTCGAGGAGACCGGCTCAGCGGAGCAGGTCGGGCTGCTGGGCGCCGTGCAGCTCGTCGTGCAACTGCCCGCGTTGCTCTACGGCGGCACGCTGGCCGATCGCGTCGACCGCCGTCGCCTGATGGCCGTCACGGAGGCGATCACCTTCGCTGTGGTCGCGGTGCTGGCGCTGCTCGCCATCAGCGCCCAGCTTCGCCCGGCGCACATCTACATCGCGACTGCGATTGGCGCCGTCACAGCCATGCTCGGGCAGCCTGCGAGGAATGCACTGATGCCGATGGTCGTGCCGCGCACGCACATCGTGCAGGCAGTCACCACGAACAACGTGATGCAGCAGGTCGCGGCCGTGATCGCCCCGCTGCTCTTCGCGGTGCTGGCCGAGACCGTCGGCCTCACCTCGGCCTTCGTCGCGACGGCGATCGTGGGCGCGCCCAGCGTGCTGCTGCCGCTCGCCATCGCCTCGCAGGGCAGGGCGGAGCGGACGGTCGCGCAGGGCTCCGTGCTGCGCGAGACGTGGGAGGGGTTGAAATACGTCCGCCGCCACCCGCTGCTGCCGGGCATCTACCTGATGGATATCGGCGTCACGGTCGTCACCTTCTACCGCCAGATCCTACCGGTGCTCGCATTCCAGCTCTTCCGAGGCGGCCCCGGCGCGGTCGGCGTGCTCACCGCCGCCAACTCCGTGGGAGCGATCGCCGGAGGCGTGCTCGTGCTCTTCCTCGCGCCGTTCCGGGCGAAGGGCATGCTCGTCGTCTACGCGACCTTCGTCTACGCGCTGCTCGTGCTCGTCTTCGGCCTCAGCTCCTCGCTGCTGATGGGTGCCTTCGTGATCGCGGGCCTCGGTGCAGCCGATGCGATCACCGTCGTCGTGCGTCAGGCGACGGTGCAGCTGACGACGCCCGCGGAGATGCTCGGCCGTGCGAGCAGCGTGCAATCGGCTGCGGCGCAGACGGCGAACAACATCGGCACGCTGGAGGTGGGGCTGCTGGCGGGCGCGATTGGTGCCAGCCACACACTGCTGATCGGGGGCGCGCTCGCACTCGTAGCGACCATCGTGATCTGGCGCTCGGTGCCCGCGATTCGGGACTACCGTTACCCATAGGTCCCGCCCGGATTCCGCGAGCGAGTCTCGGAAGCGCTAATATGCGGCCGACGTAACCAAATTGTGGGCCGCAGCGGCCCGGACAGGTGGTGAGACGTGAGCGCAACAGAACGAGTCGTCAGCTTCGTAGTCGAGACCGACGGTAAGGTAATTCCCGACGAAGCACGCGAGTACGGTCGCCGAGCGCTGCTCGACACTGTCGGCGTCACCCTCGCCGGCGTCGATGAGCCCTCGGCCGAACTCTCGCGCCGCATCGTCCAGTCCGAGGGCGGGGAGGGCCAGGCGACGGTGATCGGTTCCGCGTTGCACGCCCCGCTCGGCGCAGCAGCGCTGGCAAACGGCACGGCCGGCCACGCGCTCGACTATGACGACGTGACCGCCTCCATGACCGGACACCCCTCGATCCCGCTCGCCCCCGCCGTACTCGGCGTCGGCGAGATCGAGGGCGCCAGTGGCTACGACGTGGTCAGCGCCTTCGTGATCGGTTTCGAGGCGGAGTGCAAGGTCGGTCGTGGCCTCGGCCGCTCGCACTACGCGCGCGGATTCCACCAGACGACGACGCTGGGCGCGCTCGGCTCTGCCGCCGCCTCGGCGCGCCTGATGCACCTCAACCATGAGCAGACCGCACACGCGCTCGGCATCGCCTCATCGATGGCGGGCGGGCTGCGTGCCAACTTCGGCTCGATGACGAAGCCGCTACAGGCCGGCAACGCCGCGCGTGGCGGGGTGATGGCCGCGCTGCTCGCCCGCGAGGGCTTCACCGGTGGCGACGAGATCCTCGACGGCCCGATCGGCTTCATCAACGCCTTCTCGCCGGCCGGCGACGCCGACATGGAAGCCGTCGATGGCTTCGGCGACGAATGGGAGGTGATCAGCCCCGGCATCAGCGTGAAGAAGTACCCGTGCTGCTTCGTCACCCATCGCCCGGCCGACGCCACACTGACGCTGGTCGAACAGCACTCACTGACGCCGGAGATGGTCGACCATGTCGAGGTCCACGTACCGAACGGCGCGATCAGCTCCACCGGCCACGTTGGCCCGCTGATCCACTCGCGGCCGCAGACTGGCCTCGAAGGCAAGTTCAGCCTTGAATACGTCGTCGCCGCCTCGCTCTTCGACGGCAAGCTGAAGTTCGCGACGTTCGAGGATGACTCGGTGCAGCGCCCGGAGGTGCAGGCCTTCCTGCCGAAGGTGACGACCGTGCCGGACGCCGATGGGCACCCCGCAGCCGACAGCCTCGGCGGTGGCGTGAACATCGTCGAGATTCACACCACCGACGGGCGCGTGCTCAGCGAGGCACTGAACGAGCCGCGAGGCGGCCCCTCAAGCCCGCTGAGCTGGGACGAACTGCTCGACAAGTACAACGACTGCGCGATCCGCACGCTGAGCGACGAAGCCGCGCAGCGGTCCGCTGAGCTGATGGTCGACCTGGACAAGATCGGGAACGTACGCGAGCTGACGAAGACCCTCTCGACGGCTTAGCGGCCGTCTGAGCGATTCAGACCACGGCGGGGGGCGGAAGATAGCCGGAGCACTCGACGACCTGCGCGTCCTCGACCTCACTGATCGCCTCGGTCAGTACTGCGGTCGCATGCTTGCCTCGCTCGGCGCGGACGTGATCCGCATCGAGCCACCCGGGGGCGGCACCGCGAGGCAGGTGCACCCGCTTGCCGCTGGCGAGCCGGAAGGCGAGAACAGCCTCGACTACTGGTTCAACAACCTGCGCAAGCGCTCCGTCGTGCTCGACCTCGAGACCGCAGAGGGGCAGCGGCAGCTCGCCGAGCTGGCGCAGGGCGCGGACGTGTTGTTGGAGGCGGAGACGCCCGGCGTCATGGCCTCGCGCGGGCTCGACTACGCGACGCTTTCCGCCGCCAACCCGTCGCTGATCTGCACTTCGATCACCGCCTTCGGACAGGAGGGACCGCACGCCAGCCGCGCGTGGGCCGACATCACCCTGATGGGGGCCGGCGGGCAGATGTGGCTCTGCGGCTACGCCGACGGGCCGCCCGTGCGGTTGACCGGCAGTCAGTCGCTGATGCAGGCGGGTCTCCACGCTTCGTACGCCACGCTGCTCGCGCTCTACCACCGTGACCTCACCGGCGAAGGCCAGCACATCGACCTCTCCACGCAGGACTGCGTCGCCACCGCACAGGAGACTGCGATCCAGTTCTGGGACCTGCGGCAGGAGTTGCGCGTACGCACCGGAGCGGAACGCCGCTCACCCGCCGCCGGGCCGTACCCCTGCGCCGACGGCGTCGTGCAGTGGATGGCGCCCGCGACAGCGAACGGCTGGCCGAACCTGATCGAATGGATGAGCAACGACGGCGTCGAGGGCGACTTCGGCACCGAGCAGTGGGAGGACGGCCCCTACCGCGTCGCCCACCTCGATGAGTTCGATGCCGCCTTCCTGCCGTGGGTGATGGAGAAGTCGAAGGACGAGCTCGACGCGCAGGCGCAGGAACACCACCTCACGATCGGCCCGGTGCGCAACGTCGATGAGATCGTCGCCGACGCCCACCTCGCCGTGCGCGACTACTGGACGGAGGTCGAAGCCCCCAGCGGCGGCGCTCGCCACCGGCTGCCCGGCGTACCGGTGCGCATGGCGAAGACCCCGCTGCTCGCCGGCGGCCGCGCACCCACCCTCGGCGAACACACCGCCGAGGTGCTGGCCGAGCCCGCGCGCACGCCGGGCGGTCGCACCGCCCCCGAATCCGAACCCGTAGCCGAGGGTCGCGGGGCACTCGACGGCGTGCGGATCATCGACTTCTCGTGGTTCGGCGCGGGGCCGATGGGCACGAAGGTGCTCGCCGACCACGGCGCCGAGGTGATCCGCGTCGAGTCCGAGTACCGCCTCGACGGCCTGCGTCGCGCCGGGCCGAAGCGCGAGGGGCACGAGGGCCCGAACCAGTCCGGCTACTACAACGGCCACAACAGCTCAAAGCTCTCGACGCGCATCAACGTCAACAACCCCGGCGGACAGGAACTCGTGCGGAAGCTCGTCGCAGAGGCCGATGTCGTGATCGACAACTTCAACCCCGGCGTGATGGCCAAGTGGGGGCTCTCCTACAAGGAGCTGCGCGCGATCAAGCCGGACATCATCGGCGTGAACATGCCGATGATGGGCCTCAGCGGCCCGCGCAAGGATGACATTGGCTTCGGCTCGACGCTCGTCGCGATGACCGGGTTGAGTGCGCTCACCGGCTTCGAGCAGCAGATGCCCGTCGGCGTCGGCACCAACTACCCGGACTACTCCTGCAACCCGTACCACACGATCAGCGCCGTGCTCTCGGCCCTACACCACCGCAATCGCACCGGCGAGGGCCAGCACATCGAACTCGCCCAGTTCGAGTCCACGTTGCAGGTGATCGGCCCGGCGATCCTCGACTACACCGTCAACGATCACGTACCGGAACGCATCGGCAACCGCGACCCGCTCGCCACCCCGCACGGCGCATACCGAGCCGCCGGTCCGGCGACCGCCGCCGGCGAGGACGACCGCTGGATCGCGATCGCCTGCATGACGGACGAACACTGGCTCGCGCTCGTGGCGGAGATGGGCGCGCCGGAGTGGGCCGCCGATCCCACGCTAGGCACCCTCGATGGTCGCAAGGCCGTCGAGGAGGCGATCGAGGAGCAGCTCGCCGAGTGGGTGCGCACGCAGGATGGCTACGAGTTGACGGAGCGCCTGCAGGCGCGCGGCGTGCCCGCGGGCGTCGTGCAGGACGCCTCGGACGTACTCGACCGCGACCCGCAGATCGAGGCGCGCGACCACTTCCCTCGGCTGATGCACCCGGAGGCGGGCGAAGCGGCGTACGACGCCCCGCCGGTGAAGCTCTCACGCACGCCGGGCGAACTGCACAGCCCCGCGCCCTGCCTCGGACAGCACAACGACATCGTCCTCCAGGGCCTGCTCGGCCTCAGTGACGACGAGTATCGCGAGTACAAAGAGGCAGACGTCTTCTTCTAGACGCTCGCCTCACGACCCCGAGGGAGAAGTCGATGATCGAAGTCATGCTGGTAGAAGAGGACCTGATGATCCGCGACGCGACGCGCCGCTGGGTCGACCAGGAACTGATCCCCCTCGAACAGCAGATCCTGCGCGCCGACGCGGAGGACAACTGGTTCGAGGACGACGAAGGCAACCGCAGCGCACTCTCGCCGGAGCAGCGCCAAGCGATCAACGACCAGGTGAGCGAGATGGGCTACGACAAGCTCGACCTCGCCGTAGAGGACGGCGGCGCGGGCGTCACCGGGATGCAGCATGCGCTGATCAGCGAGGAGTTGTCGCGCACCATCGTTCCGATCGACCTCGGTGGTGAGGCTCCGAACACCAGCATGCTGGACGAGCTAGCGACCCCCGAGCAGCGCGAGAACTACCTCGAACCGCTCAAGCGCGGTGAGAAGCGCTCATGCTTCATGCTCACCGAGCCGAACGCCGGCGGCGACGCGCGAGGCATCGAGATGCGCGCCGTCCGCGATGGCGACAACTACGTGCTCAACGGCACCAAGATCTTCATCACCGGCGCCGACCGCTCCGACTTTGCGATCGTGATGACCGTGACCGACCCCGAACTGAAGCCACGCTCCGGGTTCAGTTCATTCCTCGTGGACCTCAAGGACACACCGGGCGTCGAGATCGTGCGTCCGATCAAGACGGTCGTCGGCGGACGCCTCTTCGAGGTCGCCTTCCAGAACGCGGTCGTACCGGCGGGGAACCTGCTGGGCGAAGAGCACAACGCCTTCAAGCCGATGCAGCGAAGGCTCGGGGTGCGCCGCCTCCAGATCGTCTCACGCTCGATCGGCTGGGCGCAGCGCGCGATGGAGCTGGCGGCGGCGTGGTCAAAGCAGCGCGTCACCTTCGGCCAGCCGCTCTCCAGCCGTCAGGCGATCCAGTGGATGCTCGCGGAGGCGCACAGCAACATCTACGCCTCGCGCGTGATGGCCTACGACGCGATTCGCAAGTCCGAGGCCGGGCAGGACATCCGCCACGAGGTCTCCGTGATCAAGCCCTTCGCCACCGAGATGGCGCAGAAGGTGATCGACGACTCGATGCAGATTCACGGCGCGGCCGGCATGACCAGCGATCTGATCCTCGAACGGATGTGGCGCGGCGCGCGCCTCAGCCGCATCTACGAGGGCCCGACCGAGGTGCATCGCCTGACCAACGCGCGGCTACTGCTCGAAGCGTACTAGCCACCCCAAACCACAACGAGGAGGAACGGAGACGCGATGCCCGACAGCGACCTGATCTACGAGAAGCGCGACCATGTCGCCTATCTCACCCTCAACCGACCGGAGGCGATGAACTCGCTCAGCCCCGACCTCCACCGCCTGCTCAGCGAGGCGTGGGTCGACTTCCGCGACGACCCCGACTCATGGATCGCGATCGTCTCCGGTGCTGGCTCCGACCGCGAACTCTCGCGGCAGGCCTTCTGCGCCGGCAACGATCTGAAGGCGACCGCGCCGCCCCCGAAGGTCGAGGGCGAACCGACACCGCCGCCGCCCAGCCGAGCGGCGGGCTTCTTCCGCGCGGGCACCGGCTCGCTGATGCGCGGCCTCGACATCCCGAAGCCGATCATCGCGGCGGTCAACGGCTACGCGCTCGGCGGTGGCATGGAGATGATGCTCGCCTGCGACATCCGCGTCGCCTCGGAGAACGCCACCTTCGGGCTGACGGAGGCGAAGATCGCCTCGCTGCCCGGCGGGGGCGGAACGCAGCGCCTGCCGCGCCAAATCCCGCACGCGATCGCCATGTACATGCTGCTCACCGGCGAGCGCATGAGCGCGGACGAGGCCTACCGCGTCGGCCTGATCTCGAAGGTCGTGCCACCCGACGAGCTGCTGGCGGAGGCGGACCGCATCGCCGACATCCTCAAGAACAACGGTCCGCTCTCCTTGCGCGCCATCAAGCAATCGGCGATGAAGGGCCTCGACAACACCCTCGATCAGGGCCTGCTGCTGGAGCAGCACTACTTCAACCTGCTCGTGGACACCGAGGACAGGGCAGAGGGCAGACGCGCGTTCGGTGAGAAGCGAACGCCGGAATACCAGGGGAGGTGATATGGCAACCACGCTGAAAGACGAGATCGCGATCGTTGGCATCGGCAAGACGCCGCAGGGCACAATCGAAGGTTCGACCGCGCTCGGCCTGGGCATCGAGGCGTTCAAGAACGCTGTCGACGATGCCGGACTCGACAAGAACCAGATCGATGGCATCCTCACGCATCCCGGCACGACCTCCCCGGAGGGCGCGACGCACTACCTGCGTTTCGCTCAGGCGGTCGGCCTCAACCCTCGGTACACCCACTCGCTCGTGATGGGCGGGGGCAGCGGCGGGGCGCTGATCCAGTCGGCGGCGATGGCGATCGAGCATGGGCTCGCGGACTACGTCGCTTGCATCTTCGGCGACTCGGCGCGCACCGGCGGCACCAAGTTCGGCGGCTCGATGGCCGGGGGCAACGCGCTCAGCCAGGGCATCTGGGGCATGTTCGGCCCGCACGCCAACTCGGCGATGGGCCTGCGCCGCCACATGGCGCTCTACGGCACGACCAGCGAGCAGCTTGGCCACCTGGCCATGAACATTCGCAACAACGCCAACCTGAACCCGGACGCGGTCATGTACGACCGCGAGATCACGGTCGAAGACCACCAGAATTCGCGCTGGATCGTTGAGCCGCTCCACCTGCTTGACTGCTGCCTGATCAGCGATGGTGGGGTCTGCATCATCGTCACCTCCGCCGAACGTGCGAAGGACCTGAAGCAGAAGCCGGTCTATCTGAGCGGCATGGGCCAGGGCTATCAGGCCGTGAGCTTCGAAAATGATGACTGGTGGTACCTCGAGCACCAGAAGTCTGCGCTCGCCGATGCCTTCGCGATGGCGGAGGCGACCACGGACGACATCGATGTCGCCCAGCTCTACGACAACTTCACGATCTCGGTGCTCTTCTGGCTGGAGCACGCCGGCTTCGTCGGCAAGGGCGAGGCCGGGCCATTTGTTGGCGAGGATCGCACCGCGCTCGGCGGTGAACTGCCGGTGAACACCGCAGGGGGCAATCTCTCCGAGAGCTACATGGAGGGCTGGCTGCACATCTACGAGGGCGCCGTGCAGATGCGCGGCGATGGTGGCCCGCGCCAGGTCGAGGGCGCGAACCTTTGTCTGACGACTGGGCGTGGCCTCAACCTCAACTGCTCCAATGCGCTGATCATGAGGAACGACGGCTAATGGCTGACTACACCAAGACCCTGCCCACGCTCGATGAGCGCACCGACGAGGAGAGCCTCGCTTTCTGGGCGGCCGCACATGACCACAAGCTTGTGATGCAGCGCTGCACCGCCTGCAGCCACATCCGCTGGCCGATCGGCCCCGTCTGCACCCAGTGTCTCGCCACCGAATTCGAGTGGCAGGAGATGAGCGGCAAGGGCGAGTTGCACACCTGGGTCAACTTCTACCAGGGCTTCCATCCCGAATGGGCGAAGGAGTCCCCGTACAACGTCGCGCTCGTGAAGCTCGAGGAGGGCCCGATCTTCCTCAGCAACGTGGTCGCGGACGATGACGACCTCGCGGTCGGCATCGCGCTCGAACTCATCTTCGACGATGTCACCGACGACGTCTCGATCCCGAAGTTCAAGCTGGCAGACTGAGATTGACGCGGGAGCGCGACTGATCGCACTATCCGCGCGATGAATATTTCATTGAGTACCGCGTAAACACTGAGCCAAGGGAGACACCATGGACTGGTCCGACACGGCCGAGCAGGCCACATTCCGCACCGAAGTTCGCGACCTGATCACATCTGGTCTGCCCGACCGCTACCGCGCGATGGCGGCGAGCGGCGATGGTGGCTTCGGAAGCTGGCAGGAAGACCGGGTCTCCGAGAACGACGCCCATCGCAAGGACGCGAGCGACTGGGCTGCCGCGCTCTCCGAGAAGGGCTGGATCGCCCCGCACTGGCCAGAGGAGTACGGCGGCGCAAGCATGGGCGCGATGGAGCAGTTCATCTTCAATCAGGAGATGGCGGCCTCCGGTGCCCCCAACGTTGGTGGCTCGGCTGTCAGCATGCTGGGTCCCGTGCTGATCATCCACGGCACCGACGCGCAGAAGGCGGAGCACCTGCCGAAGATTCTCAGCGGCGATGCCGTCTGGGCGCAGGGCTACTCCGAGCCGGGCTCCGGCTCCGACCTCGCCTCGCTGCAGACGCGCGCCGTACACGATGGTGACGACTACGTGATCAACGGCCAGAAGATCTGGACCTGCGGTGCCCACAACGCGGACATGCTGTTCGCGCTCGTGCGCACCGACCCGGAGGCACCGAAGCACCGCGGCATCTCCTTCCTGATTTTCGACCGCAACGCTCCTGGCGTGACCGTCCGGCCGCTGATCAACATGGGTTGGGAGCACGGCTTCAACGAGACCTTCTTCGAGGACGTGCGCGTCCCGGCCGACGCCTTGATCGGCGAAGAGAACCGCGGCTGGTACGTCGGCGCGACGCTACTCGACTTCGAGCGCTCCAACATCAGCGGTGCAATCAGCAGCCGCCGCTCCATCGACGCGCTGCTCACCTACCTCGGCAGTGACGACGGGCAGGCGAAGTCCAACATGACGCCGGCCGTGCGCTCGGAGGTCGCCGACCGCTTCGTCGAGACCGAGGTGCTGTTCAACTTCTCGTTCCGCATCATCTCGATGCAGGCCAACGGCCAGATCCCGAACTACGAGGCGTCGACCTCCAAGCTCTTCAACTCGGAGCTCTCACAGGACCTCTCGCTGACCGGCACCCATGCTTTCGGCCTCTACGCCAACCTGTGGAAGGACGAGGAAGGGCGCGCGCCACTGGGCGGTCGCTACACCCGCTCCTACGTCGGTGCCGTCTCTGCGACGATCGCCGCCGGCACCAGCGAGATTCAGCGCAACATCATCGCCACCCGCGGGCTCGGCTTGCCGCGCGGCTAGCGCGGGCGGCGTCGAGGCTACGAGGCCGGAGACCACGGTGGACGTACGCGGTGAGCATCGCTTCGCCGCGCCTCGCGCTGTTGTATGGGCGGCGCTGCACGACCCGGCTGCGCTCCAGGCCGCCATCCCCGGCTGCGACGTGCTCACGGAGGTCGCCGCCAACTCCTACGACGTCTCGCTCACGATCGGCGTTGCCACCGCCAGCAGCAGCTATGCGGGCAACGTCACGATCGAGGACATCGAAGCTGGGCAGACGATGCGCGTTGTCGCCAGCGGGGAAGGCTCGGGCCCGCTGAGGGGCGGGATCTCAGCCTCGCTGGCCGACGACGGTGACGGCACGCGCCTCACTTACGTCGCTGAAGTGGACACGCCGGGCGCGACCGGCCGCCTTGGCGGGCCGATCATCAATGGCGCAGTAAAGATGATGACCGGGCGCTTCTTTGAGGCGATCGAGAGTACGCTCGGCGCCACCCAAATCGACCCTGACAGCAAGGAGTTATCGTGACCGAATCAATGCGCGCCGTAGCGATCTCCGGCAGCCCCTCACCCGATTCCACCTCGCGCCTGCTCGCCGACCGCGTGCTCACGCTGCTCGAGGCCCACGACTTCGCGACGGAGCTGGTCGACCTCTCCTCGCTGCCCGCCGATGCGCTGCTCGGGCGCACGGAAGACGCAGGCGTGGCGGGGCGCTCGCGGCCGTCGATGGCGCCTCGGTGCTCGTGCTCGCGACGCCGGTCTACCGGGCGACTTACACCGCGCTGCTGAAGACGCTCTTCGACCTGATGCCGCAGGGCGCGCTCTCCGGGAAGGCAGCAGTGCTGATCGCCACCGGATACGGCGCGGGCCACCTGCTCTCGATCGACCACGGGCTGCGTCCGCTCGTCGCCAGCCTCGACGGGCTCAGCATGGCGACCGGGATCTACGCGACCGGCGACGGCGTCGTCGATGGCGCGCCGGTGCCGGAGCTCGAGGCGAGGTTGGTGCAGGCGGCCAACGAGGCGGCGGCACTCGCCGCAGGCCTCGCGGGCGGTTAGCCCAGGCGGCTACTGCACCCGCTGCAGCGAGGCGGATGCGGCGTGGCTGGCACGCACGGACTCCACCTCATACGCGAAGACGACCGCCTGCGTGCGGTCACGCAGCTCCAGCTTGCCGAGCAGCCGCTTCACATGCGTCTTCACCGTGCCCTCGCTGATCACGAACGCCTCCGCGATCTCCGCGTTCGAGTAGCCGCGCGCGATCAGTTGCAGCACCTCCCCCTCGCGCGGCGTCAGCTCGGCGATGCGCGTCGCCCCGACAGGCCCCCCAGTCGACTCCTCGATCGGCCCTTCGGCCACATCGAGGTCCCGCGCGGCGGGGAGGGCGGCTCCATCGCGACTGACTGCCCGCCGTCCGGCACCGGCGGTGGTTTCTGCGGGGGCGTGCCCTCGGACGTCGGGGCGACCGTCGGCACGCGTTTCGCCCGGCTGCCGAGCATCAGGCGCGCCCACGACACGTGCATTGCCGACGCGATGTTCACGAGGTGGATGCCTGCGAACAGTGCCAGTACACCGACCGGGACCAGCAACAGTGCCTCGCCCGGCGGCGTGAAGACTCTGAACCCGAGATCGATCTCGTCGACGCCGTAGTTCAGCAGCACTGGCGCCGCGATGAACGAACCGGAGACCGCTCCGATGACCACTGACCCGACGAACGCCGCGATCCCGAGCGGGAACTGCACGAACCGATAGACGAGGCCAGTCCACGTCGTGGGATCGATCAGCCGTGTCCACACCTGCGTGCGGAACGAGAGCCCGCGTTCGATCGTCGTTGGTGGGCGCCGCAGCTCGATATGGCCGATGTGCCGGGCGAGCCACGCCTCGATGTCGCCCGCTGACCGTGCCAGGTAGAGCGTTGCGAGCAGGATCACCGGGCCGATGATCGTCCAGATCAGTACCCCGCCGACCGTGAGGGCGACAACAAGTGAAACGAAGTAGGCAATCCCCAGCGGGAACATCGCCAGCAGGCGGATCGCACGCAGGTATGTGCGGGGCGAAATGATTGGGCGCAACAGTCGTTCGGGCCACGGTCGGTCGCGACCGTAGACCGCTTCAAATGCATCTCTCATCGTGGGCTCCCTTGCATCGTCGAGTGTTGCGATGCCGTCACTCTCCGCTGCCACACCTGCCCGCGCGTCCCTCCGAGGGGGGATTGCCCCCTTGATACCCCCTCCGAGGTACACCACGCACCCGCCGACCGCTCGCCGTCAGACTCGAATCGGCCCGAGTAGCTTCCGGGTGTGCGTATGATGCGTCGCCGGCAGCGAGCCCGCAGGCCGGACAACAGCGGAGGATCAGCGATGGCACGAATCCCCAACCTCACCGAGCGTGAAGAGGTGCCCGACGAACTGGTCGATGCCTTCGACCGCGTCGCGGCACTGCGCAACGGCGCCGTCTCGGGACCCTATGGCGTGCTACTGCACAGCCCGGAGGTCGCCGTCAGAGGCGCAGCGCTGGGCTCCTTCGTTCGCTTCGAATCCGATCTCACCCCACAGCAGCGCGAGACCGCTGTCATGACCGTCGCTCGCGAGCTCGATGCCGCCGTGATGTGGGCGGGCCACGTCTTCCTCGCTCGCCAGGCCGAGGTGCGTGAGCAGGTGATCGAGGTGATCCAGCATCGCCGCCTGCTCGATGGGCTCGAGCCGGAGGAGGTGGAGATCATCACCTTCGTGCGTGAGCTGTTCAGCACGAACCGCGTTTCACCTGGAGCCTTCGCAGCCGTTCACGACCGCCTCGGCGATGCCAGCACCGTCGACCTCACCGGCCTCGTCGGCTACTACGGCTTCGTCGGGGCGGTGCTCAACGCCTTCGAAATCGAACCGCCAGAAGGCGCGCCGCGACTGCCCGCCATCACCAACTGAGCGCGCCGGGCACTCTCTTGGGACGCTCCACGAACCAGGTGAGGGCGTTTCGCAGCAATCTGAGCGTCAGCGACCGACCCCCCCGGGGTCTGGCGCGTGGCCGTCTCGGGTTTCTCGCGACTCAGTCCGCCATCCTGCGTACCGAACCTTCTTGTACGAGCCGTGACCAGTCTCGCCGGGTGCGTGGAGCACCCGGATCCGGGGCGTGTACAGGCAGCCGAGGCGTGCACGGGCGACGTCGTCGTGGAGGGTGATCTCGCTGCCGCGGAACGCGCAGTCGGACTCCTCCGCATGCCGGGCACCGAGTCGGCGTCCGCAGTCGAATCACTCGCGGGACTGGAACTCTAGCCGGTCGGTCTAGCCGCGCTAGCTCACTACCATTGAACGAACATCGGCATGACGACGTGGACGTAGTTCTCGTCTCCGATCGGTCGGATCACGCCGGGGCTGGGCTGGTCCTGCGTCTCGATTGCGACACGGTCGGTCTCCAGCACCTCAAGCACCTCGCGCAGGTAACGGCCGTTGAAGGCCACCTTCACCTCGGCGCCGTCGACGGTGGCATCGATCTCGCCCTCGTTCGTGCCCATCTCCTCGGCGCGGGCGCTGATCGTTAGCTTGCCCGGTGCGCCGCCGTCGCCCGGTGTCGCGATCAACCGCACGATGCCCGAGCCGTCGCGGGCGAAGATCTGTGCGATGCGTGTCTCCCGTGTGAACTCGCCAACAGTCACCTCTGTGCGGGTGACGTGGCTCTCCGGAATCAGCCGCTGCGTGTCGGGGAAGGTGCCCTGGATCAGCTGCGCCATCAGGTTCGCGTGGCCGAGGTCGAACTGCACCTGCGTGCCCGCGGCGTTGAAGGTGATCGAGATGCCGCCATCGACCTCGCCAAGCAGCCGCGTGAGCTCGCCAAGCGCCTGCGCCGGAATGATCAGGGCGCGTTCCTCGGCCCCCGTCGCCAGCTGGAGCGTATGCACCGCCAGCCGGAATCCATCAGCAGCCGCCAGCCGGATCTCGCTGCCGTTGACGCTGAAGTGCACGCCGGTGAGCACGGGCCGGGAGTCGTCGGTTGCTGCGGCAAACACCACCTGGGCGAGCGCGCGACGCAGGCTGCCCGCTTCGATCTCGATGCGTGCGGACTCGTCGACGGGCGGGATCGGCGGGAAGTCGTCGGGGTCCATGCCGCCGATCGACGCCTCATTGCGGGCGCAGGAGAGCGAGACTTGACGCGACCGCTCGGCCAGCGTCATCTCGATATTCTCGTGCGGCAGTGTGGCGACGAAGTCCGAGAGCAGCCGCGACGGCATCGTGATCGAGCCGGGCTCCTCGACCTGCGCCGGGATCGTATAGGTGATCGCGATCGTCTCAGCGTCGGTCGCGGAGAGCGTGATCTGCCCGTCGCTTACCTCGAACAGCACATGGCCGGTGATCGGGAGTGTGGAACGCGCGGGGATCGCGCGACTGACGGCGCTGAGGCCGCGATTCAGGTCTTCCTGCTGACAGGACAGCCGCATCGGGGGGTTCCTGACGCCATCGACCGCCGCTGAGGGCGGATAACGCTTAAGTGACTGTTCACTTTAGTTGCTGGAGTATAGCACTTACGACCTTCGAAGTCGTATCTACCGCACGCCTACGCGCTCGCGCCCGCAACCTCCGCAAGCGCCTCGCCTGCCGCCTCGATCGTGCGGTCGATCTGCGCCTCGTCGTGTGCCAGCGAGACGAACCACGTCTCGAACTGCGAGGGCGGTGCCAGCACCCCTCGCTCCAGCATCGCGCGGTGGAAGCGGCCAAACGCCTCGAGGTCGCACTCGCGAGCCTCCGCGTAGTCGCGCGGCAGTCCGTCGCGGAAGAACGGCGTCATCGCGGAGCCGATGCGCCCGACGGTCAGCGTGACGCCCGCAGCGTTGGCGGCAGCTTCGAGGCCCGCGTGCAGCCGCGCGCCCAGCTCGTCCAGCCGCTCGTAGGCCCCCTCCTTGGCACTCAGCGCGTCGAGGGCGGCGATCCCGGCCGCGGTTGCCAGCGGGTTCCCAGAGAGCGTCCCTGCCTGGTAGACATCGCCCTCCGGCGCCATCCGTCGCATCAGATCGGCGCGCCCCCCGTAGGCGCCGACCGGCAGCCCGCCGCCGATCACCTTGCCCAGCGCGGTCAGGTCCGGCGTCACGTCGAACCGCTGCTGCGCGCCGCCGGGACCGACGCGGAAGCCCGTGATCACCTCGTCGAAGATCAGCAGCACGCCGTGGCGGTCGCAGAGCGCGCGCAGCTCAGCCAGGTAGCCGTCGTCCGGGGCGATCAGCCCCATGTTTCCGGCGACCGGTTCCACGATTACGCACGCCACCGCGTCCGTGTGCGACTCGAGCGCGCCATCGACGGCATCGACGTCGTTGTACGGCACCACCAACGTCTGCGCCGCGAACGCCTCCGGCACGCCCGGCGAGTCTGGCAGGGCGAAAGTGGCGACCCCCGAACCCGCCGAGGCCAGCAGACCGTCGGCGTGGCCGTGGTAACAGCCATCGAACTTCAGAATCAGGTCGCGCCCGGTCGCGGCGCGCGCCAGACGCAGCACCGACATCGTCGCCTCCGTGCCGGAGCTGACCAGCCGCACCATCTCGATCGATGGCATCGCGTCGACGATGCGCTGCGCCAGCTCCTCCTCCGCTTCGGTCGGCGCGCCGAAGGACGTGCCACGCCCGGCGGCGTCGCGTACCGCCTCAACGACGCCCGCGTGAACGTGCCCGAGGATCAGCGGGCCGAACGAGGCGACGTAGTCGATGTACTCGTTGCCATCGACATCGGTCACCGTCGCGCCGGCGCCGCTGGCCAGCACCACCGGCTCGCCGCCAACGGCGCTGTACGCGCGCACGGGCGAGTTCACCCCGCCGGGCAGGATGCGCCGGGTGCGCTCCATCAGCTCGTTCGATCGGTCGTGGTTGAGGGGAGGTGTCATCAGTCGCTCGGGCCCTTCAGCAGATCGCACAGTTCGGTCAGCTTGCTCACTTCGACATCCGGCACTGGCGTGCCTTCGGGTAGTGCGCGGTCGCGCTCGGTGCGCTTGATCCACGCTGTCCGCAGCCCCGCACCTTGCGCGCCTCGCACGTCCGTCGGCAGCGAATCGCCGACGTAGAGCACCGTCGAGGGGTCCACCCCCAGCTGCTTGCAATGAGCGAGGAAGATCGCGCGGTTCGGCTTGTAGATCTGCAACCCCTCGGAGGACTGCACGGACGCGAACTGCATCTTCGTCTGCGCGAGCGCGCCATCGAGGAAATCGTCGTCCGCGTTCGAGAGCAGGCTCACCGTGTAGCCACTGGCGGCTAGCCGTTCCACCGCCTCATGCGCCTCCGGGTACGCCGGAGCGACCGTCAGCCCATCGCGTGTGAAGTCCGCCGCCCGGCTCGCGTCGCCATCGAGGTCATGCGCGGCGAAGGTGATCTGCCACTGCCGCTCCCATGTCGCCCACGTCGACATCCACGCGGGCATCGGCCCGCTCGCCATGCGCTCCCAGTCGGGCTGCCCTTCGCCATCAAGCTTGTCGGCCCACGGCCCGGCCTTGATGAAGGAGCTGTAGAGCGTCTTGTACACCTCATCGTGGTCGGGATGTTCGAGGCTCTGAGTGGTCAGGATCTCCGTAACGGCGCTGCGGAACTCCGCGTCATGAAACTGAAACAGCGTGCCGTACGCATCAAACGTCACAGTCCGAATCGCGGACGCGTCGAAGGGCTCGCTACCTTCGCTCATGAAGTCCTTCTAGGCGGCTCATGGTGAGCTGTCTCCCCGTAAAACCTGTGGTGAACCGTCGAACCCAAGCCCTCCAGATCGGGGGCGCGAGGGGCGAAGCCCCCCGAAAGAATAGGAGGGTGGGTGGGTTCCACTCCATCTCATCCAAACGTACCGAGCCTCCGAGGCCGTCCAACGAACTGAAGCCCGCGGGCAAACCACTAGCCCCCAGCAGCGCACGGCCTACGAATTCAGCCAGCGCGCCGCCTCCTTCGCGTGGTACGTGATGATGATGTCCGCGCCCGCGCGACGGATCGAGGTCAGGGTCTCGAGGATCACCCGCTCCTCCTCCAGCCACCCATTCGCGATCGCGGCCTTCAGCATCGAATACTCGCCCGAGACGTTGTACGCGGCCACCGGTAGACCGGTCGCCTCGCGCGTCGCTCGAATCACATCGAGGTAGGCGAGCGCAGGCTTCACCATCACGATGTCGGCCTGCTCCTCGATGTCGGCCGCCACCTCACGCAGCGCCTCGCGCACGTTCGGTGGGTCCATCTGGTAGCCGCGGCGGTCGCCGAACTGCGGCGCGGAGTCGGCGGCCTCGCGGAACGGCCCGTAGTAGGCGGACGAATACTTCGCGCTGTAGGCCATGATCGGCAGCGACTCGTACCCCCGACCATCGAGGGCTGAGCGAATCGCGCCGACGCGCCCGTCCATCATGTCCGAAGGCGCGACCATGTCGACGCCCGCGTCGGCGGTCGAGACCGCCATCTCGGCCAGCAACTCCAGCGAGGAGTCGTTGTCGACCTCACCTCCGGGCGTCAGCAGCCCGCAGTGTCCGTGGTCGGTGTACTCGCAGAGACAGATGTCGGCGATCACCGCCAGATCGGGGTCCGCCTGCTTCAGCGCCCGCGTCGCCTGCTGCACGATGCCGTCGTCCGCGTACCCCTCCGTGCCTTCCGGATCCTTCGTGGCGGGAATACCGAAGAGCATCACCGCCCGCACGCCCAGCGAACGCAGTTCGTCGGCCTCGGCAGCCAGCTGGTCGACAGAGAGCCGCGACTGCCCGGGCATCGACTCGATCGGCTGGCGCACATCGACGCCGTGGGTGACGAAGATTGGGTAGATGAACGAGGCGGGATCGAGCCGCGTCTCGCGTACCAGCCCGCGCAGCGCCTCGCTGCTGCGTGTGCGTCGGGTGCGCGTGAAGCCTGTGCTGCGTCCCGTGATCACATCGGAGAGTGTCATGGCGTGGCTTCCGCTCGGGCTGGCTCAATCGAGGTCGAGTGTAGGTGGGCTCGCAGCGCCGCGACCAGCCCCGGCACCGTGTGTTCGGCGGCCACAACATCGGGCGGCAGCCCCATCGCGTCGGCCGTCTCAGCCGTCGAAGGGCCGATGCAGGCGATCGTCGCGTCGCGTAGCGCGCTGAAGTCGTTGCCGAGCAGGCTCGCGAGGTTCTTCACCGTCGAGGAGGAGGCGAACGTAACCGCGTCGATCTTGCCTGCGCGCACCAGCGCCAGCGCATCGGCCGGCGGCTCGGCGGGCGGCGCGGAGAGGTAGAGCGTCAGCCCTTTGACCGTGGCCCCGGCCGCGCGTAGCCCGTCCGGCAGCGCCTCGCGGCCGCCTTCGGCGCGCGGCAGGAGTACGGTCTGCCCGGCGATCGCCGTCCTCATCGCCGCCACCACCCCTTCCGAGGAGGCGTCGGTGGGTACGAGGTCGGCGATCAGTCCGCGTTGCTTCAGTGCGCGCGCGGTCGCCGCGCCGATCGCGCAGATCTGCGAACCGGCGAAGGTGCGAGCGTCTGCGCTCTCGGACGAGAGCAGGTCGAAGAACACCTCGACGGCGTTCGTGGACGTGAAGACGACCCAGCCGTACTTGCCGTTGCGCATCGCCTCGATAGCGGACCGCACTGCGGCGGGGTCGGCGCGGCGTTCGATCTCGATCGCCGGCAGCTCGACCGGCGTCGCGCCCTCGGCGCGTAGCAGTTCGACCAGCGTCGATGCCTGGCTGCGGCTGCGCGTGACGAGCACGCGACGGCCGACCAGCGTACTCGCGCCACCCGCGAGATGTTCGCGCACGCTCACGACGTCGCCGACGACGAACAGCGAGGGCGGCTTGATGCCTTCGCGCAGTGCGGTCTCGGCGATCTCCGCGAGCGGCGCTTCGACCACTCGTTGCGCCGGTGTCGCGGCGGCGTGGACGAGTGCGGAGGGGGTCTCCGGCGCTCGCCCGCCCGCGATCAGCGCGGAGGCGATGCCTTCGAGGCGGCCGATGCCCATCAGCACGACCAGCGTGTCGACGGCGGTTGCGAGCCGGTCCCAGTACACCGCCTCGTCCGGTTTCGTCGGATCTTCGTGTCCTGTGATCACGGCGAACGATGACGCGACGCCGCGATGCGTCACCGGGATGCCGGCGACGCCCAGCCCGCCGATCGCGGAGGTGACGCCCGGCACAACGGTGAACGTCAGCCCGGCCTGCTGGAGGGCCGCGCCCTCCTCGCTGCCACGCCCGAAGACGAAGGGGTCGCCGCCCTTCAGCCGCACGACTCGCTTGCCGGCGGCCGCGTACTCGACCAGCGAGGCGTTGATCTCTTCCTGTGTCATCGTGTGGTTGTCTGCCGCCTTGCCCGCGTTGATCAGCACGGCTTCCGCCGGGCAACGGTCGAGCAGCGAGGCGGGCGCGAGCCGGTCGTAGAGCACGACCTCAGCGCGTTGCAGCGCAGCCAGCCCGGCAACCGTGATCAGCCCGGGGTCGCCGGGCCCTGCGCCGACCAGCCAGACGTGCCCTGCCGCGAGATCACCCGAGGCGGTCATGAGACGGGCTCCATCGGAGCGCCCTCCATCAGCCGTTCAGCAAGCCCGCGGCCGAGCGCCGCCGCTTCCTCGGGTGGGCCGGTCACGTCGCCGAAGGCCGGTGGGGCAGGGTCCCCTTCGGACGGGGCCTCGCCCCCGTCGTCGTCGCTCGCGATCATCCCGCGCAGCGTGAGTAGCCCGTCCGAAAGCCGTGCGAACGCGCCGATCGGCAGCGAACAGCCGGCACCGAGGGCTTCTAGGAAGCCTCGCTCTGCCTCGGCTGCGACGCGCGATTCGGGGTCGTCGATCGCGCTCAGCAGCGCAATCGTCTCGGCGTCATCCTCGCGGCACTGCAGCACGATCGTGCCCTGACCGGGGGCGGGCGGGAACTCCATCTCCTCGAACGCCTGCGTCGCCTCGTCGAACCTGCCGAGGCGTTTGAGACCCGCCGCGGCCAGCAGCGTGCCGTCGTACTCGCTGTCGGCGACCTTGCGTAGCCGCGTATCGACGTTGCCGCGAATCTCCACGCTTTCGAGGTCCGGACGCAGTGCCCGCAGCTGCGCGGCGCGACGGCGCGAGCTCGTGCCGATGCGTGCGCCGGCCGGCAGCTCCGCGAGCTTGCGACCGCCCGAGGCCACCAGCACGTCGCGCGCGTCCTCGCGAGGCAGGAACGCGGCCAGCGTGAGGCCCGGCGGGAGTGCGGCGGGGACGTCCTTCAGCGAGTGCACCGCAACGTCTGCGTTACCGGTCAGCAGCGCCTCTTCGACGGCGACGACGAAGACGCCCCGCCCGCCGAGCACGCTCAGCGGCGTCTCGCGGTCGCGATCACCCTCGGTGCTGATCTCGACCGTCTCGGTTTCGATCTCCGCACCGGAGGCGGTGAGCACCTCGGCGGCCAGTCGCGTCTGTGTCAGCGCGAGCAGCGACGAACGGGTAGCGAAGCGAACTCGGGCGGCGCTCATGCGTCCCCGGCCGGAGCCGTCCCGTTGGAGCTCGAGTCATCGAGGTGGAAGAGCGTGCGCACGGCATCGACATAGACATCGCGGTCGCCGCGTTCGCGCAGCGTCTTGATCGGGTCGTGCAGGATCTGCTTCACCACCGCCCGCGTCAGCGCGTTCAGTTGTTCGGTCTGCTCCGCGTTCAGATCCATCCGGCGCAACGACTTCTCGAGTTCGCGCTGACGCAGCAGGTCGGCCCGTTCCGTCAGCGCCGCAATCGTCGGCACCACCTGGAGTTGTTCCCACCACTCGATGAAGTTCTGCGTCTCTTCCGCGACGATCACACGCACGTCGGAGACCTCCGCCTCGCGCGCCTTCATGTGGTCGGCGACGACGGCCTGCAGGTCATCGAGGTCGCGGTAGGTGACGCCCGGAATATCACGCACCGCCGGATCGAAGTCGCGGGGCAGCCCGATGTCGATCACGGTCACCGGGCTCGAGTCGCGCCGCGACATCGCTTCCGCCATCTGATCGCGGCTCACGAGGTGATCGTGCGAGTCCGAGGCCGCGAGGATCACGTCGCTCGTGCTCAGCGCGTCCGACAGCTGCTCGAATGGAACCGCCTCGCCGCCCAGATCATCGGCCAGCGTCTGCGCCCGTTCCGCGGTGCGGTTGGTCACCAACACGCGGCCAACGCCGCGCTCGGATAGCGACTCGGCGGCGTGCCGCCCTGCGTCGCCCGCGCCCACGACCAGCACGGTCGCATCCTCAACGGCGGCAAGTTCGCGCGCCTGGTGTGCGGCGACGTAGGAGATCGAGAGTGCGTGATGCCCGATCTCGGTCTCGCTGCGTGCCCGCCGTCCGACGCGGATCGCCGTGTGGAAGAGTCGCGACAGCAGTGAGTTGTCCGCGCCCGCCGCGACCGTCGCGGAAAACGCACTGCGGACCTGTCCGAGGATCTCGGACTCGCCGAGCACCATCGAGTCGAGTCCGGTGGCGACCTCGTAGATGTGCGAGATCGCGTCGTCGTCCTGGCGGAACTCGAAGTACCGAGGTGCCAGCTCGGCGTCCGCGCCGCCTTCCTCGATCAGAAACTCCAGCAGCCCTTCGCGGTCATAGCTGCCGGGCAGGTACACCTCGAAACGGTTGCAGGTCGAGATCACCGCGCCCGCACCGAAACAACGCTTGATCGATGCCAGCAGCTCCGGCAGCTCGTCGGAGGTCACGGTCAGTCGTTCGCGCACGTCTAGCGGTGCGATGTGATGGCTAGTCCCCGCCATGGTGAGCACGGCCTAGCCCACCCGTGCCAGTAGCGGCTGATCGATCTGTAGCGCCGCGATCAGTTGTTCCTTCGCGCGCTCGTAGTTGCCACGACGCAGAACCGCCTGCAGCTCCGGCGAGAGCTCGCCTTCGCGTTCCTGCGCCTCGCGTGTCTCGACGGCAGCCGCGCGCAGCCCCTGCATCACCTCGCCGATCGCCTCCTGCCAGCGGTCCGCCGGGATGCGGTTCGGGCACGCCTTGCAGAGCAGCGGGGGAGGGGTGAGCGTGAGGCTGCACTCGCCGGCGCACTCGAACTCGCGCTCGCGCTGCGTCACGCGTACCTCGGCCAGCAGGTCGCCCAGCATCTCGACGTCCTCGTTGAGGAACTCGCCGATGTTCTCGCGCAGCCAGCGCGCCATCGCCGGGCTCGTCCCGGCCGTCGACATCGCCACCGTGATCTTCCCGCGCGTCAGCATCGAAGGGAGGATGAAGTCGCAGTTGTTCACGTCGTCCGCCGCGTTCACCCAGATGCCGGCCGCGCGCGCCTCGTCGGCGATGCCGCGATTCACCTCGCCGTCGTCCGTCGCGATCATCACCACGTCGAACCCGTCGATGTCGCCGGGCTCGTAGGCGCGCTCGATCAGCCGTGCGCGATCCGCGTCCGTGAACTCGCGCACTGGCGAGATCAGCTCGGGCGCGACCACGGTCACGTCCGCATCTGCATCCACGAGCTTGCCGATCTTCTCGAGCGCGACGTTGCCGCCGCCCACGAGGATCACCTTGCGCCCCTGCATCTCCACGAAGATTGGGTAGAAGCCCATTGTTACCCTTCCTGCTGGCTCGCCGCGGCCGAGTTGGCCGACGGTGAGTCGAATGCGGATGTGACCCCCAGCAGGACGCGGTCGGCGAGCCCCGCGATTGCTTCGCGGGCCCTCGCTGCGTCGTCTGCACTCATGCTGTTTCGTTCGGCCAGTTGCTTCGCCGTGTCATCGAGCGATCGGCGGAAGAACGTGAACGCCTGCATCGCCTGCAGCAGCGGTGTGTCGCGCTCATAGAGCATCGCGCCGTAGCTGCGGCCGATCTCGTCGACCGCTTCCTCGATCTCCTCGTGCTGGTGTCGTCGCGTCGTCGAGATGTAGTTCTCGACCAGCTCGACTAGCCGACGTCCCAGTGGGCGCGAAGCCTCGCGCACGTCCTCCTCCGTCTCGGCGTACCACCCGGACCCCTCGCTGCCCGCGTTCAGGCGACGGCGAATGCGTCGCACCGCGGCGGTCTGAAGCTCGTGGTCGGGGGCGCTGACGCCACCCTCCGTGAGGGCAATCAAGTCGGCCTCCGCGAAGCGACGATGGCCGCCCGGCGTGCGGAAGCAACGGATCTGCTCGGCGTCCGCCCAGCGACGTATCGTCGACTCGTTCACGCCCAGGATCTCGCACGCGCGGCCCAGGTTCACCCAGCGGGTCTCGCCGGGGGCGGGTGCGTTACCTTGTCGCTTCGTCACGGCTGGAAGAACCTCGTCAATTCTTTCATCATGCAGTTAAGAGATTAGAGTTTAGCAGTTCGATTCGAATTTCACGCGATACGTAGCGAGGCGTGGTCGACGCCGATGCCGGCGCACCACTCCCGGTACGCCACCGGCGAGATCTCCGACGGCTTGATCTCGCTACGTCCCCCCCAGAAGACGTTGCTGTAGCCGATCGGGATCGATGCCTCTTCCAGGTGGCTGTCGATCGCTGCTTTGTGGTCCAGCAAGTATTGCTTGTCGGTGCTGGAGTGCGCCACGCCCATCACGTTCACGTCGCCGAACTCCGGCCCGGCGTCGCGCCAGTACGCGTGGGTCATCACGTCGTGCCGCCCGACCTCGATGCCGGCCGCCATTTCCATGCCGACAGGCACCTTCCAGTGGAAGAGCGCGTTGAAGTTCGTCACCCGCTCACCGCCCGACAGCGACTTCGAGTGCTCGAGGAAGGTCGAAAAGCGTCCGAGCACGCCGCGTTTGTCGAGCGACTCGGCGACCTCACAGAACGTCTCAAAACTGACGCCCGCTTCCTCGGCGCGTGCCCGCCAGAGGTCGGTGGTCAGCTCATGCGGCTCGAACTCGCGCTTGAACGCGGTCATCACCTGCCAGTCGAGGTCATCGAGCGGCACGATGTCCGTCGTCGTCACACGCCCGGGCTCGGCGCTGCGGCTGCCCGGCTCCATGCCCCGCCGTCGCACGTGACCGACACCGAGGATGAAGAGCGCCTGCGCCGGCATCGCACGGTAGCGCAATGCGCCGATGCGTTCAGCCAGCAGGTTGCAGTGCGCTTCGATCGAGTATCCCTGCGGCACCTTCAGCGTCGTCCACAGCCGATACGCGGAGCCTGCCGTCTCGTTGTCCGTCGTGCGGATCACGACGTGGCCGGAGGCCGGATCCTGTGTGAAGAGGTAGTCGAACGCCTCGTTCACCTGCTCACGCGGCACCTGCCACGCGACGAGCGCGCCCTCAGCGAGGCGGTTGGCGACCATCGTCTGGCGTACGCGCCGGATCACGCCGGCCTCCAGCATCGCCCGCAGTCGTTCTGCGATCGTCGCCACCTCGATGCCGGAGCGGCGGGAAATCTCACTCAGCGGGTCGTGCTGGAAACCGCCGAGTTGGTCCTCCGCGACCGCGAGGATCACGACGTTCGTCGGATCGTCGATCGAAACGGGGACGCTGGTGGGGCTCTCGGTCGTCACGCTGTGCTCCTCGCCTACGACGCGTCTGCGGCTGGGGTGAGGCCGAGGTGTGTCAGCAACTCGGCCGCCGTCTCGAAGCGACGGCAGGTGAACATCGGCGTGTCGCGTTCCGTGTAGGACGACGACTCGGAGTTGCGCAGCTCGCGAACCAGCGCCAGGAACTGGCCGGGGTCGTCACCCTCGAAGGCGACGACAAACTCCTGGTCGTCGATGCCATAGGAGTACGTCGTGTTGATCTTGATCTCGTGGTACTCGTGCCCGATCTCAATGTGCTCGCTCATGATCCGCTGGCGCTCATCACCCGGCAGCTTGTACCAGTCGCGAATCTTCACCATCGGATAGACGAACAGGTAGTCGTTCGTCCCGCCGTCGTCGCGTAGCCGCTCGCGCTTCCCCGCGCCCTCGTGCAGCGGGTTCGAATACATCGAGCGCATCGTCATTGAGAGGTAGGAGTGCGGGCGCTCAAGCGCCGCACCGGCCGGGGAGCCCAGCAGTTCCGCGTGCCAGTCCGTGATCACCTTCAGGTCGTCCGCTACCTGCCAGATCAGGAAATCCGTATCTGCGCGCGTCCCAACCGTCGAGTAGAGGCGAGTGAGCATGCGCTCACCCGACCGCTCGATCGCCGAACCAATCGTCTTCGCGATGGTCAGCCGATCCGCCTCCGTGCCCCGGCGCAGATCGTCGCTGACGCGATAGAACGAGAACTTCACGAACTGCACGCCGCGTGCCGAGCCCTGACCGCTGAGCGCGTCGGGCGGAGGGCCGCCGGCTGATTGCGGGCGGCCGCCGCTGGCGTGGGGATGACCCTCGCTCGTCATGCGGAGGCCTCCAGCAACTCCAGCAGCTTGCGAGGGTCGACCTCGGTGTCCGGCAGCAGGCCACCATAATTGTTGTCGTACAGCGCCTCGATGCGCGTCGCCTCCTCAGCCGTGATCTCCGCCGTGTCCGAGGCGCCGACGAAGTCGTCGAGCTGTGCCAGGTCGTAGATGTTCGGCAGCGCGCTCACCACTTCCGGCGCGTGCAGCACGTAGCGCAGCGCCGCCTGGCCGAGCGAACGCTCCCCGCCCTCCGTGAGGAACGCGAGTTGATCGATCTTCTCGATCCCGTTCAGTAGCCAGCCGCGCGTGCGGTGGTTGCGATGGTCGTTCGGCTCAAACGTCGTGTTCTCGTCGTAGCCGCCCTCCAGCATCCCGGAGGAGTGTGGGACCCGCACCATCAGTGAGCGACCGGCCTTGCGAGCGGCGTCGATCAACTCGCGACCGGGCTCGATCTCCAGCGCGTTGTAGATCATGTGCACGACCTCGACGTTGCGCTCGGCGAGCGAGAAGAGGCCCTCTTCCAGCCAGCCGATCGCCGGCCCCAGCGCGACGCCGGCGCTCAGAATCTTGCCGTCGCGTCGTGCCTTGTCGAGGAAGGTCCAGATCTCGTCGAGCTCCAGATGCTCCTGGCGCACGTTGTGTAGCTGGTAGAGATCGATGTGGTCCGTCTCAAGCCGGCGCAGCGAACCGTCGAGCGCCTTTTCCAGGAACTCGACGTCGAAGCGGTGCGGCGCCTCCTGGTGGCCCTCGCGACGGTTGCCGATGTTCGACTGCCAGTCGTAGCCGAACTTCGTGCCGATCACGATCTCGTCACGGTCCGCCCCGGGGAACGCCTGCGCGAGAATCGTCTCGCCGCGGCCGTTGCCGTACGTATCCGCGGTATCGAAGAAGTTCACGCCTCGGTCGAACGCCTGGCGCAGCAGCGTCACCGCCGCATCATCGCCATGCTCGCCCCACCACCCGGCGCTAATCGTCCAGACACCGAAGCCGACCTCGGAGATCTCGATCTCGGTGCGCGCGATGGTGCGATAACGCATGTGTGAACCCCTTCAACCGCGAAAAATGTGGGCCGACGCCCCTACGCGGTGTCCGCCATCCGAGCCTGCGGAAGAGAAACCCTTCCGACAAGGGCCGTAGAACTGTGGTTTACCCAGTTTCGGCAAGTTTGCGCAGTTTAGAGAGACAAGACACAAGGAAAGAGATGCAGGCTTTCAGGGTTTCCCAAACGTCCTGCCGCCACGCACCGACCCGAGGTGATGAGACAGATCCGGCGCCGCGCGGACGGCGCTCGCGCTGGCGAGCGCCGATAGAGAACATCGAGCAGCAGCTCCAGGTCGGCTGGCGCTTCCTCACTCCCCGGTCGAGCCCTTATCGCTGCGCTCTCGGGTGCCGCAGTGGGCTACTGGTCACAGCGGCGGCCGCTCTCTTATGGACCACTGACGGCTCAGGTCGCGGAGATGAGCGGACAGGCAGAAGGCCTGAACGACATCGCGTCGGAACTGTCCACCTTCCTGCAGTGGCTCGGCGCATCGACCAACGTGATCGACGAGGCCGCCTAAAGCAACGTCTCACACCGGACGACCCCCCACGGGAAGCTGGAGAGACCCCGTCACGAACGTGGCGAGGTCTCTCTGTGTCTGCAGCTCTTTGCCTGTCGACGGCATCGGGCGTCCGTCGGCTACTGCCCCCCGCGGTTCACGGACTCGCTGCCGAAGCGGTCGTGGAGGTCATCCAGCGCCCGGTCCAGCCGCTCCTGCCGTCGCGTCTCTGTCTCGTCGGGACGCAGCTCATCGAAGCTCAGTTGCGTGATGTCGTCGGCGAGGTTGGTCGCGCCGAGGCCGATCAATCGCACCGGCCGCATCCTCTCCGTGCGCAGCAGCTGATCCAACAGCGCCTCGCCGGCCGCCGCCAGCGCAGCGGTCGACTGCGCGGGTCGTTCCAGCGTGTGACTGCGTGTCAGCGTCGTGAAATCCGACCAGCGCACCTTCAGCGTGACGGTGCGGCAGCGCCGCCCCGCCCGGCGCAGGTCAGTGCCCACCCGCTCCGCATGCCGTCGCAGCGTGCGCCGCAGTGCAGCGATGTCGGTGACGTCTTGGTTGAACGTCACCTCACGAGACATCGAACGCGCGGGACGCCCGCCGGCGCGGATCGGCGTGGGGTCGACGCCTCGGGCGCGGTCGTGCAGCACCTCGCCCGCTCGCCCGAAGCGTTGCACAACCCAGTCGCGGTCCAGTGTCGCCGCCTCACCAATCGTGCGAACACCGATCGACGCCAGCTCAGCGCCGAACTTCGGCCCGACTGACGGGAGATCGCGCACCGGCCACGGTGCCAGGAACGCCGCCTCCTCGCCCGCCGGCACCTCTATCAGCCCGTCTGGCTTCGCGAGGTCGGACCCCACCTTCGCCGTCGTGCGCGACCCGGCGATGCAGATCGAGACCGCGATCCCCAGCTCCTCGCGCACACGAGCGCGGATCCGCTCCCCTGCACCTCGGGCAGCTTCCGACGAGGTGGTGCCGTCGATACCCGTGAGGTCGATGTACGCCTCGTCGATGCCGACCGACTCCACGACCGGCGACGCCTCATTGAGGATGCGGTGGAAATCGCGGGAGACGGACTGGTAGCGGTCGAAACGCGGCGGCACGACCGCCGCCTGCGGGCACAACCGCAGCGCCTGCGACATCGGCTGCGCGGAGTGGCAACCGAACGTCCGCGCCTCGTACGACGCGCTCGCAACCACGCCGCGAGGGCCACCGCCGCCGACCAGCACCGGCCGGTCGATCAGCGAGCGGTCGTGCAGCCGCTCGACGGCGACGAAGAAGGTATCCAAGTCGCAATGGGCAACGCGATGGGGAAGTCGCGGGCCCGGAAAGGCTGCACCCGCCGTCGGAACTCTCCGATCTCGTAACGCCGGCAGCATAGAACGGGCGTTCGAGCATGGTCAATCTCCAGTCTTGACCGTCCGGCGCTGGCTCTGGTACCCAAGAGGCTGTCGAATCTCGCTGCTATGCGGGAGCGCGGAGACCATCGTTCGGGAGCACATCGTCGGCTACCGGCCGAGCCCCGTCGCCACGTAGACACAGCGAACCACGCTGGGCGTCACACCGGGCAGCGCGCCCGGCCGTCGTCGCCGGATACCACTGAGGGGACGCCGAGCCGCATCGCGCGTACGCGTGTGCGGGGAGGAATGAGGAACAGCTTGGGCGCTGACACCACTCGCTCGGTCGTGACGCGGAACGGTCGGCTTGACCGCCCCCGCGCATCGCGCTGGCCTGGACCTGGCGACGGCAGCATGCCGGCCGCCGTCATCCTGGCGGCAGGGCAGGGCAGCCGACTTGGCGGCCGCGACGACCTGCCGAAGCCGCTGACAGAACTGCTCGGCATCTCCCTGCTGGAGCGCACGATCCGTACTGCGTACGAAGCCGGCGTGCGCCGCTTCGTCGTCATCACCGGCCACCGCCACCACGAAGTCGCCGCCACCACGACCTCGATCGCCGCGCGCTTCGGCGTGCACATCGATGTGGCGGAGAGCCGGTCGTGGGAGCTCGGCAACGGCGCTTCCGCGCTCGCCAGCCAGTCGCACATCGACAGGCGCTTCTTCCTGCTGATGGCCGACCACGTCTACCCGGTCGAATTCCTGGCACGCTTGATCGAACAGGACGACGGCGTGCGGACCTGCGCGCTGGTCGTCGATCACGATCTCCCCGCCGTCCACGACCTCGCCGAAGCGACGAAGGTGCGGACCGCCGGTTCGGACATCGTCGCCATCGGCAAAGCGCTCAGCGACTTCGATGCGGCCGACACCGGCATCTTCCTCTGCCGCCCGGCGCTGTTCGACGCGCTGCGCGACTGCGCCACGCATGGCCGCCACCTGCTCGGCGAAGCCGTCCAGCTGCTCGCAGCGCGCGGTGAGGTGTCGTGGGTGCCGTCCGACGGCCAGCTCTGGCAGGACGTCGACACGCCCGAGGATCTGACGGTCGTACGTGGGCGGTTGCTCGCGGTGGGCAACGACGAACGGCTACTGAGCACGCCCTAACGGCGCGACACTCCGAACTTCACGAGTCGTGTCTCAGGCGGAGTGGGTCGTCCCGCTGCCCTCTGCGGCGTCCGACGGCAACGTCTCGCTACCCGCCGGCACATCTGACGAGGCGGTCTGGGCGGTCGAGGCGGCCCTGCCGTTGCTGGCGGGCTGATCGACCGCTTCCAGCTCATCCGTCTCGGCAGTCTCATCGTCGGGCTCGGCCGTCACCTCGACGACACGCAGCCCCTCGAGTTCCGCTTCGGTGACGCTGGCCAGCGCCTCATCGGCGCTCTGCCCCTGCCGCATCCGCTTCGCGACCGCAACGCCTGCCAGCGCGACCAGCGCGGACGAGAGCGCCGCACCACCCGCGAGGAACTTGTGCCGCCGTACGAGGTCGGGGAAGCGGTCGAGCGCGGAGTGCGCCAGTCGCACTGCGTCGCGTGCCGTGCTGTCGATCGTGTCGCCGCCGCTCGGGCGACGCAGGTCCTTCGGCAACTTCATGAGCTGATGCCTCCGCTCGAGGTGGGTAGCTGCCGGAACAGGATAGCCATCTCCACGGCTGCAAGCATCGCTTCGCGGCCACTATTGCGGACATCTCCGCCGGCCCGCGCCTGCGCCTGCTCGTCAGTATCTGCCGTGATCACGCCAAACGTTACCGGCAGTCCGAATTCGCGCGAAACGTCAGAAATTCCGCGCGCAGCCTCGCCCGCGACGAAGTCAAAGTGCGAGGTTTCCCCGCGTACCACGGAGCCGATGCAGACAACCGCGTCGTACTGCCCGCTCGCGGCCAGTCGCTGCGCTGCGGCGGGTAGCTCGAACGCGCCGGGCACACGAGCGAGCGTGAGGGCGTCGTCAGCAACCTTGCACTCGGCGGCCGTCTTTACTGCGCCCTCGATCAGGGCATCGACCACACCGGATTTGTCGAAGCGCGCGGCCACAATTGCGATGCGCAGGCCGGAGCCGTCGTGCGACCCCTCGATCGTCTGCACGGCTAGGGGCCGCCGGTCCCGGGCATCTCCTGCTCCAGGATGTGACCCATCTTGTCGCGCTTCGTGATCAGGTAGCGAATGTTGTGGGGGTTCGCGGGAACCTCCAGCGGCACCCGCTCCACGACTTCCAGGCCGTAGCCCTCCAGCCCGACGCCGCGGATCTCGCCGAAGGTGGCGATCTCCTCGATCTTCGTCGGGTTGTTCGTCATCAGTCGCAGCTTGCGGATGCCGATGTCGACGATGATCTGAGCGCCGATGCCGTACTCACGGGCCTCGACCGGCATGGACAACGCCTCGTTCGCCTCGGCGGTGTCCATGCCCTCGTCCTGCAGATGGTAAGCGCGGATTTTGTTGTGCAGGCCGATCCCGCGGCCCTCCTGATCCATGTAGATGATCGCGCCGCGGCCCTCGCGGGCCACCAGCTCCATCGCCGTCTCCAGTTGTTCGCCGCAGTCGCAGCGCATCGAGGCGAAGACGTCACCGGTCAGGCACTGGTCATGCACCCGCACCAGCACCGGCTCGTCCGTCGTCAGGTCGCCCATCGTCAGCGCGACGTGCTCCTTCGAGTCGATCAGCGTGCGGTAGCCGACGACCTTGAAGTCGCCGAACTTGGTCGGCAGCTTGCTCTCGTCGACGCGCTCGACGAGCCGCTCATTCGCCAGTCGGTACGCGATGATGTCGGCCACGCTGACGATGCACATGCCGTGCTTGCGGGCGAAGCGCTTGAGGTCCGGCAGGCGTGCCATCGTGCCGTCGTCCTTGATTACCTCGCAGACGACGGCGACGGGCTCCACACCGGCCATCTTGCAGAGGTCGACCGACGCCTCCGTCTGGCCGGCGCGCACCAGCACGCCTCCGTCGCGTGCTCGCAACGGGAAGATGTGGCCGGGGCGGGTCAGGTCGCCGGGCCTGCTCTTCGGATCCGCCAGCACGGCGAGGGTGCGCGAGCGATCGGAGGCGGAGATACCGGTGGTGACGCCATCGGCCGCCTCCACGCTGATCGTGAATGCGGTGCCCAGCGGGGCATTGTTGCGGCGCGTCATCAGCGGAACCTCGAGCTGATCGAGCCGGTCGCCGGCCATCGGCGCGCAGATCAGGCCGCGCGCGTGGATCGCCATCAGGTTGACCACCTCCGGCGTGCAGAACTGCGCCGGGATGCAGACATCGCCTTCGTTCTCGCGGCTCTCGTCGTCGACGATGATCACCATCCTGCCGTTACGGAAGTCGTCGATCGCCTCTTCGGCGGTCGCGAGCACCGGTGCCGGCTTCTTGCGATGAGCTGCCATGAATCCCCCCCATTGTGAGTCGACGCCGATCAGAACTCAGGTCGCCGCCCGTTCCTCCAACAGTTGCTCGACGTAGCGAGCCATGATGTCGGTTTCGAGATTGACTCTATCACCGGGCTCACGGCCCGTCAGGTTCGTATTTTCCTGTGTGTACTGCACTAATGAGACTGAGAACGACTCTGAATCTCGCGCTACGACGGTCAGCGAGGCCCCGTCAACGCTCACCGGCCCCTTCAGAATGATGTAGCGCATGTGCCCGGAGTCGACGTGGTACTTCGCGATGACCGCGTCACCCTCCGGCGTCAGGCTGTCCAGCGTGCAGGTCGCCTCAATCACCCCTCTCACCATGTGACCCGAGATTCGCGTGCTCGGCGTCAGCGAGCGTTCGAGGTTGACCGAGGCCCCCGCGACCGCTTCAGCGAGGTTGGAGAGCCGGAACGTCTCCGGCATCACGTCGAACGTCAACGACTCGCCGTCCATCGTGCGCACCGTCAGGTCGACGCCGTTGACCGCAATCGAGTCGCCGAGATGCGTGCCCTCGAGGATCGTGCTGCACTCGATGATCAGCTCGCCGCCTTCGAGGCTGCGCACCTGCGCCACCTCTTCGATGATTCCCGTGAACACGACGCCTCCTACCGTTCCATCACATTGTCGGCGTCTGCGTCCGGCCACACCGGCACGCCGCTTATCAACGTGTCGTCGCTCAGCCGCTCCACCGTCACATCCCGCAGCCGCGGCGCCTGCGCCATGCGCTCGACACCCTCGCCCGCCACCGCCGATGGCGCATCGCGCGCACCGATCACGACCGGCGCAATCACCGCGTGGACGCGGTCCACGAGGCGGCGGTCGAACAACGAGCCGAGCACCACACCGCCACCCTCGAACAGCACCGTGAGCATGCCTCGTTCGCCCAGTTCGCGCAGCAACGCACCCAGGTCGAGGTGCCCGCCCGCCTGCGGCAGCACCAGTAGCTCCGCACCGCGCGCCGCCATCAGCTCGCGCCACTCGACCGTCGAGGCCTCCGTTGTTGCGATCAGCGTCGATGACTCCCCACCGAGCACCGTGGCATCCTCCGGCGTGCGCCCGCGCGAGTCGAGCACGATGCGCAGCGGTTGGTGCGCGCCCTCGCTGCTGCCGCCTGGTCGGGCGGTCAGTTGCGGGTCGTCGATGACGACGGTGTTCGAGCCGACGACGATCGCGTCCAGCGCCGGCCGCTGCTCGTGCGCCCACGCCAGCGTCTCCGACCCCGAGACCCAGCGCGAGTCACCGGATGAGGCAGCGATCCGCCCATCTAGCGAGGCCGCGAACTTCACGACCACCAGCGGCAGCCCAGTGCGGCGGTGTTTCAGGTAGCCGGCAAGCTGGTACGAAGCCTCCTCCGCACCATCGCCCTCGCTCGCCTCGATCCCAGCCTCGCGCAGTGCCTGCCCGCCGTTGCCGGCGACGTGCGAATCGGGATCCTCGATCGCGTAGCGCACCTCCTCGACCCCGGCCGCGATCAGGGCGTCCGAGCAGGGCGGCGTGCGGCCGGTGTGCGAGCAGGGTTCCAGCGTCACGTAGACGGTCGCGCCGCGCGCACGCTCGCCCGCTTCTCGCAGTGCGCCCACCTCCGCGTGGTCGCCGCCGGGCGGCTGTGTGTACCCGCGGCCCACGATCTCGCCCTCGCTCACCACCACCGCGCCGACCGGCGGGTTCGGCGCGGTCGTGCCCTGCGCGAGGGCTGCCTCGCTCAGCGCTTCGCGCATGAACTCGGACGCGGCCACAGGCCCTACTGCTCCCGGCGCTCGTAGTCGGTGTAGCCGCGGCTGGCGGTCGGGCCCGTCTGGCCCTGGTACTTGGAGCGCAGCCCCGCGGAGCCGTACGGATGCTCGGCCGCAGTCGTCAGCCGCAGGAACGAGAGCTGCCCGATCTTCATCCCGTAATAGAGGCGGATCGGCAGGTTCGCGACGTTCGACAACTCCATCGTCAGGTGCCCGTCCCAGCCCGGGTCGACGTAGCCTGCCGTCGCATGCACCAGCAACCCGAGCCGCCCGAGCGAGGACTTGCCTTCGACGCGGGCTACCAGGTCGTCCGGCAGTGCGATGCGTTCCAGCGTGGAGCCCAGCACGAACTCCCCGGGGTGCAGCACGAACGCTTGATCGTCGTCCACGGTCTCCAGCTCGGTCAGATCCTCGACCGGTTCGCGCACATCGATGTAGGAGTCGCGGTGATTGCGGAAGACGCGGAATTGGCGGTCGAGCCTGATGTCCACGGAAGCGGGCTGGAGGGCATCCTCGGCGATCGGCTCGATCACGAGCTTGCCGGACGTCAGTTCCTCGCGGACGGATCGGTCGCTGAGGACCATCGTGCACCTCGTATCGGGGGGAGGCCTCGCACCGCAGCGTCGAGGGGACGCCGCGCGGCAAATATACAGCCTCGCCGCCGCAACGGCTCGCGAGGCCTTCCAACCCCGTTGCGAGGGCCCTTGGCCCCTACTCGATCTCGTACGTGACGAAGACCGAGATCGCAATTTCCGTCTCGCCCGGCGAGATCGATGTCTCCGCCTGCGCCGCCGCGGCGAACACGCGGCCACCGCCGGGGTCGGCGAACGGTGAGGAGAAGCTGCTCTCGGAGATCGTGCGCGCCTGGCCCAGCGTCACCCCGGCCAGCGTGGCGAGCTGCGCCGCGCGCTCGCGTGCATCCTCGATCGCCAGTTTGCGCGCCTCGTCCTGGAACTGCTCCGGCTCGTCGACGGTGAACGAGATGCCGTTGATCCGCACGTCGTCTCCGCCGGCCTCGGCGGCATCATCGAGCACGTCCGAGACGCTATCGATGTTGCGCACCTTCACGGAGAGCCGGTTCGAGACCGTGTACCCGGTCACCTGTGGGGTGTCCTCGGATCGATAGTCGTACTGCGGCTGGATGCTGAACGAGGTCGTCGTGATGTCGGTATCGGCGATCGCGTTGTCGGTCAGCGTCTGCTGCACCGCCGCCATCGCCTCGGCGGCCTGCGAGCGTGCGAGCGCGACCGTCTTCGCCGTCACCTCGACGCCGAGGCTCAGCACAGCGATGTCCGGCACCACGGTCACGCTCCCGTTGCCGGTCACCGAAATCCCGCTTTGCTGTGGCTGACTGACTGCGACAGTCGCCCCGTCTGAGCAGGCCGCGAGCAGCAGCGCCGCCGCAACGAAGGTCGCCAATCCGAACTGGTACCTGCGCATCGCTGTCCTCTTCGTTCTCGCCTCAATTAGGATGCCCCTACTAGGATGCGCCGTCGGACGCCCGCGCGCTCGCAGCCTGCGTACCGAGGGGATAGCGATGCCGATCGCCGCCGGCAAGGATCTGCTGACTGCCGCCGAGCGCGGCAGCTACGCCGTCCCCGGCTTCAACGTCTCCAACCTCGAGCTGGCGCTCGGCGTGATCGACGCCGCCGAGGCGCGCCAGTCACCGCTGCTGCTCCAGCTCAACCCCTCCAACATCGAGCACTTCGGCAGCCTGGCCGTCGCTGCCACCATGGCCCGCGCGCTCGCCGAGCAGGCATCCGTGCCGGTCGCGGTGCACCTCGACCACGGCCCGGACGTCGCACTGCTGCGTGCCGCCGTGCAGGCCGGTTTTACCTCGCTGATGTACGACGGCTCCACCTACCCCTTCGAGCGCAACGTGCGCGAGACCCGCGAGGCTTATGCCGTCGCCGCGGCGGCCGGCGTCGCGCTGGAGGCGGAGCTCGGCCACGTCGGCGGGCGCGAGCCGGGGGTGCTCACCTCCGAGGCCGTGCTCACGGAGCCGGAGCTCGCACAACGCTTCGTCGATCAGACGCAGGTCGACTCGCTGGCCGTCTCCGTCGGCACCGCACACGGCCTCGCCGGCGAGATCCGGCTCGACCTGCTGCACGAACTGCGCGCCGCCACCCACGGCCTGCCGTTGGTGCTGCACGGAGGTTCGGGCGTGCGCCCCGGCCAGCTCGACGAGGCCGTCACCGGGGGCATCCGCAAGCTGAACATCAGCAGCGAGCTGCACGCTGCCTTCGCCCACGCGCTCGACGAGCACGCCGGCGGCAGCGACCCGCGCCCGGCGTTGCGCGCCGCGCGCGCCGCTGTCGCGGAGGTCGCCAGTGCGCGCATCGACCAGCTCGGAGCGGCACACCGCGCCTGATCCGCCGCCGCCTCGCTGCGGCACTCGATGCGAGCTGCGCCCGGTGGGAGGCTAGCGCGGTCGGTTGCTATAATTCACGGCAATGCTGGAACCAGCCGTCGCGGAACCCGCCCCACCCCCCGTTCTGCGCACGATCCGACTCGCCACCACCAGTCACGTCGGCATCGTCGACGTCGATCCGTGGTCGCACACGCCGGTGGGTGCCGAGCCGGGTCGCCGCCTGCCCTTCCGTCTGGCCGCCTCTTCGGAAGTGCTGGAAGTCGCCGCGCTCGCGCTCGTGATGTTCCTCGCCGTCCGCTTCGTCGCGCAGAACTTCGTCGTCGAGGGCGCCTCGATGAGCCCGACGTTTACGAGCGGTGACCTGCTGATCGTCAGCAAGCTCGCCTACCGCAGCTTCGACATCGCGTGGCTGCCGTGGAGCGACAACGAGGCGTGGCAACCCTTCGGCGACCCTTCCCCGGGCGATGTCGTCGTCTTCCACTTCCCCGGCAACACCGATCGCGACTTCATCAAGCGCGTGATTGCGACGCCCGGACAAACCGTCGAGGTGACAGGGGGACAGCTGTATGTCGATGGCGTCTTAGCCGACGAGCCGTTCATCGCGGACGCGCCGCGCTACGACTACGGGCCTGAGGTGGTGCCACGCGGAATGCTCTTCGTGCTCGGTGACAACCGCAACAACTCGTACGACTCGCACTCGTGGGGCATGCTTGATCGCGCCGAGGTGATCGGGCGGGCAGAGTTCCGCTACTGGCCGCCCGGCGACATTGGCACGGTCGGCCACGGCGACGGCGACGAGGCCGACTCATCGCAGTTTTCGGGGGTGTTCGCATCGCCATAGATCCTGAAGTGATCGCCGCCTTCGAGCAGGCCGGGGCGTTTCTCTCTGGTCACTTCCTGCTCACCTCCGGCCGTCACTCCGACCGCTACATGGAGAAGTTCAACCTGCTCCAATGGTCCGACCCGACCGAACTCGTTTGCCGCAAGATGGCGGACGCGATGCGGGAGCATCAGCCGGTCACCGTCGTCGGCCCCACCACCGGCGGCGTCATCCTCTCCTACGAGGTCGCCCGGCAGCTCGGCCTGCGCGGCATCATCGCCGAACCAAACGGCGAGGGTGGCTTCGTGATTCAGCGTGGATTCCGCCTCGAATCCGGCGAGCGCGTCCTCGTCGTCGACGACATCCTCACCACCGGCGGCTCCGTCGTGCAGACCCTCGATGCCGTGCGGGCGGTGGGCGGAGAGCCCGTCGGCGTCGCGGTGATGGCCGATCGCACAGCGGGGGCGATGGACTTCGGTGTCCCGTTCTTCGCGGCGACCGACGTCGAGATACAGAGTTACGAGGCGGACGATTGCCCGCTCTGCCGCGATGGCGTGGAGCTGCGCGACCCGAAGCGGGCGTAGCGCCTCCCGGCACGCGCCCGCTGCCCTCGGTCGTGCCACGTCGTCGGATGCGAGCGTTGGAGAGGGATCCGATGCTCGATCATGTCGTCTACGCCGTACCCGATCTCGAAGCCGCGATCGATGACCTCGAGCAGCGCCTCGGCGTCCGATCCACCCTCGGCGGCCGCCACCCCGGCCGAGGCACCTACAACGCGCTGCCCTCCTTCGGCGACGGCGGCTACTTGGAGATCATCGCCCCTGACCCGAAGCAGCCAGACCCCGCCGCCCCGCGCTCATTCGCGGTCGACACCCTCACCGAGCCGGTGCTGCGCACATGGGCCGCGAAGGCCCCCGACATCGCCGCCCGCGTGCAGCGAGCGCGCGACGCCGGCTATGACCCCGGCGATGCCCGCGACATGAGCCGTGAACGCCCGGATGGCGTCACGCTCGCCTGGCGACTCACGCAGTCCGGTAGCGAGCCGGGCGGGTGGCTCGTGCCCTTCCTGATCGACGGGGGCGAGAGTCCTCACCCGGCCGACGACGCGCCCGGTGGGGTCACGCTCGACTCACTCCGCGCGGAGCACCCACAGCCTGACGCCGTACGCTCGATGCTCGCGGCGCTCGGCCTCGACCGCGAGCTGGAGGTCACCGAGGGCCCGGCCGCTCGGCTCTTCGCTCGCATGACCGGTCCGGCGGGAAGCGTCGACCTGTAGCATTCAGCGGCTCGTATCGGAGGCGGCCATGGCCCGTGTGAAGTACCTCGACCAGTCAGACCTCGCGCCGGAGGATCAGGAGCTGCTCGCGCGGTCCGCGAACTTCTTCCGCGCCTTCGTGCACAGCCCGGAGGCCTATCGCAGCTTCGGCCAGCTCGGCGGCTGGATCCGCAACACCAGCACACTCGACTCGCGTCTGCGCGAGATGGCGATCCTCCAGGTCGGCTACATGACGAGCTGCGAGTACGAATACAGCCATCACATCAAGATCGGACGCGACTTCGGCGTCAGTGACGACGACATCCGAGCGATCGCCGCCGACACCGCAGGCAAGGCGACCGCGCTCAGCGAACTCGACTGCGCGGTGCTCCAGCTGACGAGGGAGATGACCACCGACATCCAGGGGTCACAGGAAGCCTTCGACGCCGTGAGCGCAGAGCTCGGCGAAGAGCACACCGTCGACCTGCTGCTCGTGATCTCTTTCTACAACGCCGTAGTGCGAATGCTCTACACGCTCGAGATCGACGTCGAAGACGAGTACCTGCCACTGCTCGAAGAGTTCCCGCTCCCGCCAGCCTAGCGAGGGCCAAAGCCGCCAACTCTTCCCGCCCGTCCGATTCCGCTCCGGTCCATCCACTCCATCTCCCCTCGCCCCGTCGGGGGAGAGCGGCTGGGGGTGAGGGCCGCTCCAGCCTCCACCGAGAGGGTGCCGAAGGGGAGGCCGCTCCAACCTCCACTCCAAGAAGGGGGTGCAGGGGGCGAAGCCCCCGCTTCTCACGGGAGGGTGGATGGGTTCCCTCCAAAACATGCAGCCGCGGCGAAGCTGCGTCCGAACTCCGCTTCCACCCGCCAGTCGCCGCGAGGCTACCGGGGCGAAACCGCCCGCCGCAGCTCCGATGCGAGATTCCCCCGCCGCCCGACGCGAACGCCCTCGAGCCCCAGCCAGCTCGCCATCGTCGACAGCTCCGAGGCCAGCTCAGCCGCCACATGCCCCGGCTCGCGGCCATCCTCGATGTGCGCCGACTGCACCAGCAGCACGCCCTTCTGGCGGTCGGACTTCAGATCGACGCGCCCCACCAGCTTATCGCCCAGCAAGAACGGCATCGCGTAATACCCGAACTGCCGCTGCGGCTCCGGCACATAAATCTCGATGCGGTAGTGGAAACCGAACAGCCGCTGCACACGCTCGCGCGTCCAGATCAGCGGGTCGAACGGCGTCAACAGCGCGCGAGCGTTCACCCGACGCGGCAGCTTCGCCTCCGGGTGCAGGAACGCCGGCTGCTTCCAGCCCTCGACACTCACCTCGCGTAGATCGCCGGCATCGACGAGGTCGCCCAGCAGCGGCCCGGCGCGCTTCACCATGTAGTAGTGGCTGAGATCCTGCATCGTGCCGATGCCGTGGTGGCGTGCCGCCAGCAGCAACAACTCGCGCTGCGCATCGGCCGATGTCGGCACAGGCGCGTCCAGCACCTCCGCCTTGAACACCCGCTCCGGCACGTCGTACAGCCGCGCGAAGTTCTTGCGGTCGCGCACCGTCACATTGCCTCGCGCGAAGTGCCACTCCAGCGCGGTCTTGCCCTTGCCGTAGCCCCACCACGGCCCGGTGCGCTCGCCCGGATCCTCCATCGTCGCGACATTCAGCGGCCCGTGCGCCTGCACCTCTTCGAGCACCGCCGCGATGTACCCGGGCTCGCGCCCTTCGAGGTCGCTGACCCGCGTCCGACGCCCGTGATCCTCCATGCGGTGCCGGAACAGCGAGTAGCGCTCCGTCGGAATGAACGAGGCGGCATGACCCCAGTACTCGAACAGCTCGCGGCGTCGGTACGCCATCTCATCGAGCAGCGTCATGCGGTACGGCCCCAGCCGCGAGAACAGCGGCATGTAGTGCGCCCGCACCACCACATTCACCGAGTCGATCTGCAACATCCCGATGCGGTCGATCACCCGCCGCAGGTGACGCACATCGACGCGCCCCGACGGCCGAGCGTCGGCAAAGCCCTGCGCCGCCAGGGCGATACGGCGCGCCTGCGCCAGCGAGAGGTCGGTCGCGGCCATGGCGCGGAAGGTACCGCGCCCGCCTCGGCGCTACCAACGAGCCCGGAGGAGCCGAAGGTGAAGGCCGTCTCCGCCGTCGCCGTCTCGTAGAGCACGCCCGCCCCGCAGAGCGTGCAGTTAGGCCAGCGAGACCGCGACGCCACCGACCACGTCATTTGCCATCTTGTGTCAGTCGAGGATGCGCAACGGGTAGGCGCGCACGTCGCCGTTGATCTCCACGCCCTCGCCCTCGGCCGAGGCCTCGACGAGCGGCAGCCCTCGAACATCATCGACGTACTCACGCGCTCCTTCGCGATGCTCACGGAGCGGCGCGCCGTCTGCACCGTCGAGCACGCCTAGCACCAGGCCGATGTCGTCCACATCCGCCCCGGCCTGCACACCGAGAACGCCTCCGAATTCGATGGCGCCGACTGGCTGATCAAGGAGTCCTACGCAATGGCCCGTAGCGTCTTCGACCAGTGCTGAGACGGCGAGGATCTGACCGCAGGCAGTCATCAACTGGCGATGACCAGCGGCCTCTGACCGCCACTCTGAAGCGGCAACCGAGTGCCCCTCCGGCGGATACCCCGAGCGGGGGTGAGACAACTTCAGAAGAGAAGTGACGGCCCGAGAACTCCAGAAGAGGGGGTGTGGGGGCGAAGCCCCCACGGATTCAAGGGCGGGCGGGTGGGTCCCCCCGCGAAGCGGGAACAAACAGCGCGGCGAAGCCGCTCCCTAAAAGATCACCCGTTTGGCGACGAGCGAGAAGTAGTCGTCCTCCGACAACCCGAGCTCGCCCCGCAACACCTCCTCGTTGTGCTCGCCCCAGCGAGGGGACGTGCGTAGCGGTGGCGTCTCGCCATCCATCCGGATCGGCTGCTCGTGCGTCGTGAACACCAGATCCTCATCCTCGCGGCCGAGCCCGACGAGGTGGCGGCCCGGCATCCACGGATCGCGCGTCGTCATGTCTTCGAGGTCCTCGACCACCCCGGCCATCACCCCGGCCTGCTGCAGCGTGTGCATCACCTCCCACGCGTCGCGCTCGCTCGTCCACGCCGCGAGCGCCTCATCGAGCGCGTCCTCGTGCTCCCGTCGCGCCTCGGCGGTGGCGAAGCGAGCATCCGAGGCCAGTTCGGGCCGCCCGATCGTCGCGCAGAGTGCCTGCCACTCCTCCTCTGATCGCACGGCAATCGCGCACCAGCGGTCCTCGCCCGCGCATGGGTACGCGCCGTGCGGCACGTAGGCGCGGGAGCGGTTGCCGGGGCGCGGTGGCAGCTCGCCGTTGGCCGTGTACTCGAGGATGTCCGTCCCCAGCAGGTTCACCGTCGCCTCAAGCTGCGCCAGCTCGATGAACTGCCCCTCGCCGGTGCGCTCGCGGTGATAGACGGCAGCCATCACGGCCCCGATCGCCTGGTACGGCGTCGAGAAATCGGAGTAGAGCGGGCCGATGCCCGTCGGCGGTCGGTCGGCGAAGCCCATGTTCTCGTGCATCCCGCCGAACGCGATCACGCCGTTGCCGTAGGAGCCGTAGCCGCTGTACGGCCCGTCTTCGCCCATCACCGGCATCGAGAGCACGATCAGGTTCGGATTAAGCTCGCGAAGCTCCTCGTAGCTCAGCCCCCAGCGCGCCATCCGGGTCGGCGTGAAGTTGCTGGTCACGATGTCGGCGTTGCGAATGATCTCCTTCGCCAGCTCGATGCCGCGAGGTTCGCCCAGGTTGATCGTCACCGACTGCTTGTTCGTGTTCGCGTCGTTAAAGACCCCGTTCGTCTCCACGCTGTTGCTATCGGGCGGCTGAATTCCGATCGCGCGGATGCTGTCCATCCGCGCCTCCGACTCGATCTTCGTCACCGTCGCGCCGAAGTCCGCCAGGATGCGCGTCGTCGCAGGCCCCGCGATCATCCAGCAGAAGTCCGCGATCCGCAGCCCCGCGAGCGGCAGTCCGACGCCGGCCCCGTTGCTCGCCCCGTTCGTCGCCGCCTGCACCTGCGAGGGCGGCACCGAGGGCTGATAAGACTGCTCCGCCGGCTGCGGCAGGCTTGCGAGCACCTCCGTGTTGTGTTCCCCCAGCGCAGGGGCGGGACGGCGAGGCGGAAGCGGCGTCCCGCTCATTGCGTAGGCCGCACCGGCGTCGGTGAGCGCCGTGCCGAGCTGCGCATGCTCCACCGCCGTGAAGTAGCCGCGATGGATGAGATGCACATCCTCGACCAGGTCGCGCGTGTTGTTCACCGGCATCACCAGCATCCGGTGTTGCTGTCCGGCGTGGAACAGGTCGGCGCGGTCGTACTTTGCCGCGAGCTGGGTGAGGATCTCCTTCAGCACGGCCCCGTTCATTGCTCGGTGCATCGGCTCGTCCCACTCGGGGGCCGCGATCGCCTCGCCCAGCCCCTCCTCGTCCATCCACTGCTGGAAGACCTTCCACAGCGCGGGCGCGCCCAGCGGGATCACGAAGCTGATCCAGCGCTCGTCGCGACAGAGGAAGAGTCCGCGTCCGCCCCCGGGCCCCTCGATGCCCGTGCGCATCGGGATGCGCCCATGCCAGCCAAAGATGTTCGCGTTCGCCGTCTGGATCGTCGACATCGACGTCGCTTCCTGCATCGAGACATCGACCCGCCGCCCGCGTCGCTGCGGGTCGCGCTCGCGCCCGGCCAGCGCCAGCAGCGCGCCGCTGAACGCCGCCACCGCACCCATGTGGTACGCCTGCTCGCCCCCCGGCTGGTTCGGTGGGTCATCGGCGAAGCCGTTCAGGTACATCAGCCCGCTGGCCGCCACCGCCACCAGGTCGTTGCCGCGGTACTCGCGATGCGGGCCGTCCTGCCCGAACGGCGTCACCGTCACGTAGATCAGCGCCGGATTCAGCGCGCGCAGCGCTTCGTAGCCGATGCCCAGCGCGTCGAACGCTCCCGGCGCGGCCGTCTCGATCAGCATGTCGGCGCTCGCAGCCAGCCGCCTCAGCTGCTCGATGCCCTCGTCGCTATCGAGGTCCAGCGTCACGCTGCGCTTGTTGGCGTTGAAGTGCAGGTGGTACAGCGACCGCTCCGCACCCGCCTCGCCACCGAGGTAGGGCGCACGCGACCGCACCGCGTCCGCCCGAGGCGACTCGACGCGCACGACGTCGGCGCCCAGCTCCCCGAGCTGGCGAGCCGTGAAGACGCCCGACTCCCCAGCGAGGTCGAACACCCTCACCCCGGCCAGCGGGCCACCCGAGTGCTGTTCGGACAGTGTCACGACGAGTTCCCTCGAATTGGTCTACAGTGCGGGCGGTATCGTACCGCAGCAGCCGCGCGAACCGAGCAGAGGAGCACGACGATGACGAACGCCAGCGAGGATCAGGTCCTCTTCGAGGTGCAGGATCGGGTCGCGACGATCACGCTCAACCGACCGGAGGCGCTGAACGCCATGAACGGTGCGGTCGGGCGGGGGATCATGGACGGCCTCAACCGCATCGAGGACGACTCCGAGATCCGCGTCGGCATCATCACCGGCAACGGCCGCGCATTCAGTGCGGGCGCCGACCTCAAGGAGCGCGCCGCCTCCGGCTCCGGCGGTGGCGCAGCCGGGAACTCCGTGCGGGCCTACATCGAGGCCGACTCGCACGCTGCGTTCTCAACCTTCCGCGCCGGCAAGCCACTGATCGCCGCCGTCAACGGCTTCTGCCTCGCGGGCGGGCTGGAACTGGCGATGATCTGCGACATCCGCATCGCCTCGACCGCCGCCTCCTTCGGGCTGCCGGAGATCAAGCGCGGCTTCTTCCCCGGCGCGGGTGGCCCGCAGAAGCTGCCGCGTGCGATCCCGCAGGCGCTGGCCATGGAGATGCTGCTCACCGGCGATGCCTACGACGCCGAGACCGCGCTCAGGGCCGGGTTGATCAGCCGCGTCGTCGACCCGGACGACCTGGTGCCGACGGCCCACACCCTCGCCGCCACGATCGCCGCACACGCCCCGCTCGCCGTGAAGGCCGTGAAGGAGCTCGCCCACGCCTCGGCGGACCTCTCGATCGACCAGGCGATGCGCTTCGGCAGCGCCCTGCGCTGGATCATCGGCGAGACGGACGACGCGAAGGAAGGCCCCCGGGCCTTCACCGAGAAGCGCGAGGCTGAGTACAAGGGCGAGTAGGCCGCGGCGGCTCACCTCCGCTCACCAGGAGGGGTCACACGCCCGCCGCGCGCCGCCCACGCTCCCGTAAACTAGCCACATGAGGATCCTCGCGATCGACGTCGGCACCAGGACGCAGGACATCCTCGCGTTCGACTCAGATGGCCCGATCGAGAACTCGCCCAAGCTCGTCATGCCCTCGCCGACCGTGCGCGCCGAACGGCGCATCCGCGAGGCGACCCGCATCGGCCGCGCTGTCGTCGTCAGTGGCGTGCTCTCGGGCGGCGGCCCCTGCCACTGGGCGCTGGGCGACCATATCCGCGCCGGCCACCCCGCCTACGCCACCGCCACCGCCGCCCAGACCTTCTACGACGACCTCAGCCGCGTCGAGGCGGACGGCGTCACGATCGTGAGCGACGATGAGGCCGCGACGATCGACGGCGATCAGATCGACCTGCGCGACCTCGACCTCGCTTCCATCCGCACCGCGCTCGATGCCTTCGGCGCGGAGAGCACGTTCGATGGTCTCGCGCTCGGCGTGCTCGACCACGGCGCGGCGCCGCCGGACGTGTCCGACCGCATCTTCCGCTTCCAGCACATCGAACGCGTGCTCACGGAGACCGCGGACGTGCGCGCCTTCGCCTTCCTCCCGCAGGACCTGCCTGACTCGCTGACCCGCGCCCGCAGCGTGCTCGACTGCGTGGATATCGATGTCCCGACCGTCTTCATGGACAACGGCCCGGCCGCCGCGCTCGGTGCGCTGCACGACCCGCTCGTCGCCCGCCACCAGCGCACCTTCGTCCTCAACGCCGGCAACATGCACGCCCTCGGCTTCATCCTCGACGGCACCCGCATTGACGCCGTCTTCGAGCACCACACCGGCGAAATCTCCACCGAGCGGCTCGCCGAGATGGTCGAAGAGCTCTGCGCCGGGACCCTCACCTCGCAGACCGTCTTTGAGTCGAAGGGCCACGGAGTCCACTACGCGGCCGAGCCACCGTTCGAGGTCGGCACGATCGCGGTCACCGGCCCTCGCCGCGCCGCCGTGCTCGAGCTGCTACCGCACGCGCACGCCGCCGCTCCGCACGGCGACATGATGCTCAGCGGCGCATTCGGGCTGCTCGACGGCTTCGCCTACCGCGTGCCCGAGGCGCGAGAGGCGGTAGCGGCATTGCATGGACAGTGACGCTCCGGATCCGATCTCCGCAGGCCAGCCGGTGATCGCTCGCTGCACCGACGAGGACTTTCGTCTCATCCTGGCGATCATCAACGATGCCGCGCAGGCCTACCGGGACGTGATTCCCGGCGACCGCTGGCACGACCCCTACATGACGGAGGACCAGCTGCGGCAGGAGCTTCGCGACGGCGTCGTGTTCTGGGGAGTCGAGGAGGATGGCCGCCTCACGGGAGTGATGGGTATCCAGCAGACGGACGAGCAGCACGGGCCGGCTCTGATCAGGCACGCCTACGTAAGCACCGCCGACCAGCATCGCGGGATCGGCGGACGGCTGCTCACCCACCTGCGAGCGCAGACCTCTGCTCCGTTCCTCGTCGGTACATGGGCCGATGCGCAGTGGGCCGTCCGCTTCTACGAACGCCGCGGTTTTCGCATCGTCACGGCGGGAGAGAAGAACCGGCTGCTCAGGCGCTACTGGTCCGTGCCGGAACGCCAGATCGAGACATCCGTGGTGCTCGCGGACGAGCGCTGGTTCGAGGCACCGCGTCCCGATCGCGAATCGGCGTAGAATGCGCCGGCATCGACGGCAACGCCCGCGCTGAGGGGGAAACGATGGCTGGAGCACTCGACGGTATCCGCGTAATCGACTTCGGGCAGTACATCGCCGGGCCCATGGCCGCGATGTTGCTCGCCGACCAGGGCGCCGACGTCGTCCGCATCGACCCGCCCGATGGCCCTCGCTGGGACACCGCGGCGAACGCCACGTGGAACCGTGGCAAGCGCTCGATCGTGCTCGACCTCAAATCGGAGGGCGACCTCGCCACCGCCCAACGGCTGATCGAAAGCGCCGATGTCGTCGTCGAGAACTTCCGCCCCGGCGTGATGGATCGCCTCGGCCTCGGCACGGAGGAGATGAGCGAGCTGAATCCCGGCCTGATCTACTGCTCGATGCCCGGCTTCGCGACGGATGACCCGCGCGTGCAGGTCGCCGCGTGGGAGGGCGTCGTCGGCGCTGCAACCGGCACCTACGGCACCCGCCTGACCGGCGGCACCAGCCCGCAGCCGGTCTACACCGCCGTGCCGATCTCCTCCGTCTACGCCGCCTTCCAGGGCGCGATGAGCGTCGCCTTCGCCCTCAACGCCCGCGACCGCGATGGCGCCGGGCAGCGAGTCGAGGTGCCGCTCTTCGACGCCACCTTCACCGCCATCGGCAGCCGCGTTCACCGTGTGCACAGCACGCCCCCGAACGCCACAATCCCGCGCGGTGCGTTGTCGTGGTCGACGCAGTTCGAGTGCGAGGACGACAAGTGGATCTACTTCATGACCGGCAACACCCGCACGAAGGACGTGGCGGCGGCCGCCGGCATCTCCGACTGGTTCGACCGAGGCCTCTTCGACCGCGAGCGCCTCGCCGCCGATGACGACCTCGCGAAGGAGCAGGCGGAGCGTACGCCGGAGCTCTTCAAGAGCCGCACCGCGCAGCAGTGGGAAGACCTCGTCGCCGGTGCGGGCGGGGAGTGTGCCGTCTGCAACACAACCGAGGAGTGGCTCGAACACCCGCACGCGCTCGGCTCCGAGATCATCATCGAGGCGCAGCACCCCGACCTCGGCACCATCAAGCAGCCCGGCATCAACGTCCGCATGTCCGAGACGCCGGGCTCAGTCCGCTGGGCCGCCCCGAAGCTGGACGCCCACCGCGACGAGATCCTCGCTGAGCTGGAGACCACCAACGGTGGCGCTCCCCAGACGATGGATTCGACGATGCGCGCCGCGCTCGATGGGGTGAAGGTGCTCGACCTCTGCATCATCCTCGCTGGCCCGACCTGTGGCCGCACGCTCGCGGAATTCGGCGCGGACGTGATCAAGATCGATGACCCGAACCGCGGCACGATCGTCTTCCACAATGACGTCAACCGGGGCAAGCAGAGCCTGTTGCTCGACCTCAAGAGCAAAGAGGGCATCGAGCTCTTCTGGGAGCTCGTCGACCAGGCGGACGTCGTCGTCCAGAACTACCGCAAGGGGGCCGTCGACAAGCTCGGCATCGGCTATGAGGAGGTGCGCAAGCGCCGCCCTGACATCATCTACGCGTCGCTCAACGCCTACGGCCACGTCGGACCATGGGCCGACCGCCCGGGCCATGAGCAGCTCGGCCAGGCCGTCACGGGCATGCAGCGCCGCTTTGGCGGCGACGGCAAGCCGACCCTCCAGCCATTCCCGGTCAACGACTACGGCACCGGGCTGATGGGTGCGTACGGCGTTGCGCTGGCACTCCACCACCGCAACCGCACCGGCCAGGGCCAGCACGTCGACAGCGCGCTCTCCTACACCGCGACCATGCTCCAGTCGCCCTTCATGATCGGCTACGAAGGCAAGCAGTGGGACGAAACGTCCGGCCAGGAGCAGAAGGGCTCGGGCCCGCTGCACCACGCATACGAGGCCAGCGACGGCTGGCTCTTCCTCGCCGCTCGCGACGACGAACTGCCCCGCCTCGACTCCGTCGAGGGCCTCAGCGGCGTGGAAGGTCTCTCCGGCGATTCGCTGGTGGACGCGCTCGCATCGCGCTTCAGCAGCCAGCCAGCCGACACATGGATCACGCGCCTGACGGCTGCCGGCATCGGCGCATCGCCGGTCGTGATGGACGCACGCTCACTGGTCGATGACCCATGGGTGGTTGACCACGGCCTCGTCGTCACCCGCGAGCACGACGAGATCGGCCTCGTCACCACCAACGGCCCGGCCGCGCGCCTCTCCCGCACCCCCGTGCGCCCCGGCACCCCGGCCGCGAAGCCGGGAGCCGACGCAGCCGCCGTCCTCGACCAGTACGAACTAGGCGACCGCCTCGACGCACTGGTCGAGAGCGGAGCAGTAGTGCTTGACGGCGTCATCCCGAGGTAGGCGAGCGGCTGGGGCCGCACACATCGTCTAGGGGCTAACTGACGCCGTGGTGCATCGATAGGGGTGATGGGGCCCCGGTTCGTTGAGGTGCCAGATCAACGGAGCCAGAAGATCCTCCGCTTCAGGATCCTTCCCCCTCCAGGTTCCTCCAGTCCGGGTAGCGGGGCCTGGGGCGGTTTCACTCCCCGATCCTCCGCCGAGGTCCGCCGTCCACTCCAGGATCGGGGGTGCGGGGGGTTTACCCCCCGAGAGATCAAGGGCGGGTGGGTGGGTCCGCCCCGCGAAGCGGGAAAACACCTCCCAGCCAGCCGCACCCCGCACCATCGTCCATTGGCAACGACAGCCGCGGCCCGGCACTATGTCCCCGTCGATCCCCCGGTCGACCCTCGCCGATGCGAGGCGCGAGAGCAGGAGCATCCGTGAGCGAAATTCTCTGGCTCGGTGACGAGCGCTGCGACGATGTCGGCCTCGTAGGCGCCAAAGCCGCGAACCTCAGCCAGCTCGCGGAACTGCAGCTCGTCCCCCCGGGCTACGCGCTGACGGCCGTGCAGGCCTCGAAAGGGCTCGACGGCACGCTCGCTGAGGATGTCCGGCGCGCCTACCAGGAACTCGGTGCGCGCGCTGGCCAGCGAAATCCACGCGTGGCCGTGCGATCGTCCGCGCTCGACGAAGACAGCGGCGGGGCATCTTTCGCCGGGCAGCACGACACCTACCTGAACATCACGGGCGAAGCGGCGGTCGTCGATGCCGTCGAACGTTGTTGCGCCTCGGCACTCTCGTCCACCGCGATGGCGTACCGCGAACAGCAGGGCCTGCAGACTGACGCCGCCGCGATCGCCGTGCTCGTGCAGCAGCTCGTCCACTCGGAAGTCTCGGCGGTGGTCTTCAGTGCCAACCCGATCACGCTGGCTCGCGACGAAATCATGATTAACGCCAGCTGGGGACTCGGCGAAAGCGTCGTCAGCGGCACCGTCACCCCCGACACCTACGTCATTCGCAAGTCCGACCACAGCCTGATCTCGCGCCAGATCTCCTCCAAGGACGTCATGACTGTGATGGTCGAGGGCGGCATCGAAGAGGTCCCCGTGCCCGCCGACCTTAAGCAGCAGCCATCGCTCAACGCCTCGCAGGTGATCGAGATGGCGCGACTGGTCACCAAGATGGAAGACGCGATGGGCTGGCCCGCCGACGTCGAATGCGCCTTCGCCTACGACGAGCTCTACCTACTCCAGTGCCGCCCGATCACCACCATGATCTAGTCGGTCGCACCTCCGTCCAGGTTCTGTTGTGACTCGTCCGCCCTGGCCAACTCGGTGTCCACCATCCAGATCCATCAGGGTCCAGATCGGGGGGTGCGGGGGCAGAGCCCCCGAAGAGAACGGGCGGGTGGGTGGGTTCCAACCTCGTAGATGGTCGAGGGCGGGGATGAGCCTCCAGCAGGTAGATGGTCGCGGCCACCCCTCGTAGGTGGGTTCCCCGCGGAGCGGGAACAACAGCGCGACGCTGTCGCGACCGAACCCCACCGCCCCGCGCACCGGTTGAGAGTCGCACTCACGAAGCCCGCAAGGTAGCTTCGATCCGAACTTGAACAGCGCTCCGGAGCAGCGATGCCGGCCGAACCCTTCTTCACGTTCGAAGCCGACAGCTTCGCCCCTACCGACCAGTCGAGGGGCCCTTGGGGCAACGACTCGCTGCACGGCCGCGTCGTCGTCGGCCTGCTCGCCCGCGAATTCGAACAGCAACATGGCGACGAAGCGTTCCAGATCGCCCGCCTCACCACCGACCTCTTCCGCATGCCGCGCTTCGCACCGCTGGAAGTGACCAACAGCGTCGTGCGCGAAGGCAACCGCATCCGCGTCATCGACGGTGTCGTCACCTCGCAAGGCGTCGAAATCGGGCAGGGCCGCGCCGTCATGCTGCGACGCGCAGAGCAGCCCGAGGGCGACATCTGGGGCCCGCCGCCCTGGGATGTGCTCGCGCCCGACGCGATCGCCTCACCGACGCCTCGCGGCGACCGCGAACCAATGTGGGACACGCGACCGATCGACGGCGACTTCCGCAGCTCCGGCCAGCGCCGGGCGTGGCTACGAGAGACACGCACGCTCGTCCAGGGCGAAGACCTCACGCCGTTTCTACGCGTCGCCCTCGCCTCCGACTTCACAAACCCCTTCGCCAACTCCGGCCCGGGCGGCCTCGACTTCGTGAACGCCGACGTCACGCTCTACCTCCACCGCCTCCCGATCACCGAGTGGGTCGGGTTCGAGGTCAACGGCCATCACAGCGCACAGGGCATCGCCGTCGCCGAATGCACGCTCTATGACGAACAGGGCAACATCGGCCGCAGCGCCGTCACCGCCGTAGCCAACGAACACCGCTAACCCCCTTCGGGTCCCCGATGGGGGTTGCGTAGGGGCAGAGCCCCGCGCCTGCGACGGTGCAGCGGTCGTGACGGATTGCTGCCGGCACACTCCTCGCGCCTCCGCTCGCCCTGAGCCGGTGGAAGAGTGCCGAAGCTTCGGAATCCCAGAGAAGCAATGAGCGGGCGCCAGACTGCCGCCTCCCCAACTCCAGTCCAGAGTCCAAAGGGGGTCCAGGGGGCGCAGCCCCCGGTTCTAAGGGCGGGTGGATGGGTTTTCTATCCCCATGGTTCACCGAACGAGGACGTCCGAAAGAGCACCAGAGCCCCGTCGCTCCGAGTCAACCCGCCGAGGCAGCTACACCAGCCGGAAGCGAGTCCCGCAGACCGTCACGACATCGCCATCCACGGGGAACCCGTGCTCCGTAGCCGCCGCCATCACGTGATCGCGATCCGCAACCGCGAGGTCCAACCCGCCGAGGCCCGGCCCGCGCCCGTCCGTCGCCTCCACGAAGCGCAGCAGCGCGTCATCCAGCTCGATCGTCGGATTGGCGTCAGCGTCCGTGCCGGTCGGTCGATCGACGACCTCAGACCAGCGAGCGGCCAGCGCGGCCGGATCGTCCGTCGTCTGTAGCTCAGCGGCCACCATCCCGGTCACCACCTCCTCGTGGCGCGCGCCTTGCCAGTCGTCGCCCGCGGGGCCCCACGGACCGTACGGGGCCTCGGAGTCTGCGTTCCATCGCAGCTCCACGATCGCGGCCGGCACATCCTTTGGGTGGAGCTGAACGCCCTTGTTCGTGTTCGAACCGCCATCGAGCACCAGCCGGATGCCCAGCCCCGTGACGCGTTCGCGAGCCTCCGCGAAGTCGCCGCACTGCATGATCACCATGTAGCCGCCATCGCCACCGCGACGTTCGATGTAGCGCCCCCCGGCCGTGTCGTCATGGCCGGGTAGCGGGGAGACGACCTCCAGAAAACTATCTCCGAGCGGCATCAAGAAATTGTGTAGCCCGTAGTTCGACACCCCGGTGTCGCGGTGACCGACCTCGATTCCGAAGGCGGCCGAGAGGTCCCGCTCGACCGCATCGAGGTCGCTTGCGACGAGGCAAATCTGGCGCATACGCAGCATGGAGAGTCCTTTCAGGGACGAAGACCGAAAGCTATTCGCCGGTGAAGGTCGGCGCGCGCTTCTCGGCGAAGGCGAGACGTGCCTCGCGAGTGTCCGCGCTGCCGCCGACGGTGACGTGGCGGTCGGCCTCGCGGTTCAGCGCCTCGGCGAAACTCACATCCTCGCTGTCGTTCAGGTTCTCCTTGATGAGTTGCAGCACCACCGGTGCGGACGCGATCAATCGCTCCGCGACGGCCTGCACATGCGGCATCAGCTCCTCGTCCGGCAGCGTCTTCGAGACCAGGCCAATGCGCTCAGCCTCCTCGGCCGTGACGCGGTCCGAGAGCAGATACATCTCGCGCGCTCGCGCGGCACCGACGATCCGCGGCAGCGTCCACGTGCCGCCGAAGTCGCCCGACAGCCCGGCGTTGGCGAACGCCGTCACGAACTTCGCCGACTCCGCTGCGTATCGCAGGTCGGTCGCGCAGGCCCACGAGAGGCCGGCGCCGGCGCAGGCGCCGTTCACCGCCGCGATCGTTACCTTCGGCATCTCACGCAGCAGCCTAGAGGCGCGCTCGTAGTGTTGCAGCATGCCGATCTGCGACGACCGGGCGCCCGTGCCCAGCGTGCCCGTCGCGCGCAGGTCGCCACCGGAGCAGAACCCGCGCCCCGCCCCCGTGAGGATCACGACGCGCACTTCCGGGTCTCCCGCAGCCTGCTCCACCGCCGCAAGCGTCCCCTGCAGCAGCTCGGCATTCATCGCGTTCAGGCTCTCCGGGCGGTTGAGCGTGATCGTCGCAATCCCGTCAGCACTCTCGTACAGCACCTCGTCGCTCATCGGCATCTCCTCGCTGAATCAGCTTCCTACAGGGGCGGCCCGCATTCTACGCGAACCTGACGCGCTGTGACGGCGGATCGGTATGGACGGACGTCCCGACCCACTGGACCGGGCGGCACTTCGACCCGCAAGCGGCTCCTTCTACGATCAATCCGGCCCCGCGAAGGGATCGACGCGATCCGCCGGATGGGGTCGGTGGGAGGGACAGCGATGTACAACAGGCTCCTGGTCACGCTCGATGGGTCCGACTTCGCCCGTGCAGCACTGGACGAGGCGATGCGGGTCGCCGACGGCAACTCGCGCGTGATTCTCTCAGAGGTAATCGACTCCATCGGCCAGGTGATCGCGCAGACCACCCCCGTCGCCTTCGGCGTCGACGCGAGTCCCGACCTCACCGCCGCGGAGCGCGCGATCGAGACCCAGATCGACGCCGCCGAGGCACATCTCAAGGCGGCGAGGCGTCCTCCGCCGGGCTGGCATCTAGAGCATCGAGATGCGCATCCTCGACGGCCAGCCCGGCCCGGAGATCGTCAAGCTGGCGGACGATGAAGATGTTGAGGTAATCGTGATGGCCACGCACGGCCGTTCAGGCGTACGCCGTGCCGTGCTCGGCTCCGTCTCGGACTACGTCGTACGCAACGCCGGGGCCACCGTACTGCTCGTGCGACCGGCCGCGGCGGTCGAGCAGCCCGAGGCGAAGAGGGAGGCCGTCGTCTCCGCAACCTGATAATGGCGGCACCCTGCCTCCGGGCCTCGTGCTCCGCTGAGCCGGGCGAAGGATGTAGCCGTTCCGCCAGCAGAGAGGGCCGGCTTCAAGCGGGCCCTCTCGCCGATCCCCTAGATCCCAACCGCCAACCTCCACTCCAGCATCCTGAGGGGGTCCGGGGGGCGAAGCCCCCAGTTCGAAAGGGTGGGTGGGTGGGTCATATATCCCAAAGGTCCGCCGAACGAGGCTATCCGCCCCACGCACCGCCCGCGCGCCGCCACGCCCTCGCAGACCCGTCAGCCGACCGCCCTATATACTCCCGACGGCGAAGCCCTCCGAGGCCGCCGAGAGGTTCAGCCGTGTCTGACAACGCCAACCCGCGCCTGCACGTCGACGTACATGATGGCGAAGGCCCCTACCTGCTGCTCGTCCACGGCATGCTTTCCAGCCGCGTTCAGTGGATGCCCAACCTCGATGCGCTCTCGCAGTTCAGCCGCCCCGTCGTCGTCGAACTCTGGGGCCACGGGCGGTCGCCGACGCCCGTGCAGATGCACCACTACACGCCCGATGCATACGTCCAACAGTTCGAATTACTGCGAGAAGAGCTCGGCGCGGAGCGCTGGCTGCTCTGCGGCCAATCGATGGGCGCATCGCTCACGCTGCGCTACGTCTTCACCCACCCACAGCGGGCGATCGCCCACGCCTTCACCAACACAAACTCCGCGCTCGCTGAACCCACCAGCCCGGAGCGCATGCCCTACGGGCAGAACCAGATCAAGCGCGTGCAGGAGCATGGCCGTGTAGCGATCGACGACCACCCGATGAACCCGCTGGTCAACCGCAAACTCTCACCCGAACTGCGGGAGCAGCTGGCAGCCGACATCGCCGCCATGACCCCTGAGGGCTTCGAGGCGATGATGGCACACACCCAGCCAGAAGCCCCGCTTGGCCAGCGCCTCGGCGAAAACACCGTCCCCTCGCTGCTCGTCGTCGGCGAGCGCGAAAAGGGCTTTGCTCCGCTGCGCGAACGCGCTGAGCGCACCATGCCCCACCTCGAAACGATCGGCCTCGACGCCAACCACGCCGTCAACATCAACCAGGCCGAAGGCTTCAACACTGCCGTCACCGAATTCTTCCTCCGTCACCTCAGCGAGGAAGTGGGGTAGGGCGCCTCAGCTCAGCAGCGCCCGCTCACCCCGAGCCCGTCGAGGGGTGCGAACCCAGCGACGGGCCGAAGGCCATTCTCAGACGCGAAGCGGCGGGGGCGTGGGGGCGTGCCCCCACAGAGAGACACGGGCGGGTCGGTGGGCCTTACCCAAAGTCACGCCGAAAAAGGATGGCCGCCCGCGCACTCCGGCCGAACGTGCAGCCTACGTGCCAAACGATGCAAGCCCCGTGGGGCCCCTAGAAGAGGACGGAGGAGAGCTGTCGCCGGTACTCCTGCGTCAGCGGATCATCGTTCCCCAGCACCGCGAACACATCCAGCAGCCGCCACCGACCGCCATCACCGTCGAGCTTGCGGTCGAGTCGCACCGTCGCCATCAGATGTTCGAGCGCCAGATCCCACTGCTCCAACGTCGCCAGCAGCTTGCCGAGCGCGTAGTGCGCCTCCGCGTCACCCGCATCGGCGGCGATGCGAGCCTCGAGCGCCTCGCGATCCATATCTGCGGCGCCATCCGAGTGGAATTGCACACGCGCGAGAATGCTCAGAGCATCGGGGTCGTCCGGCCAGCGGCTCGCAAGCTGCTCGGCGCGCTCAATATCGCCGTCGTTGAACTCCACCTGCGCCAGCCCGATCGCGGCCGCTCGGTGCTTCGGGTCGTGCGTCAGCGCCAGCTCGTAGTGCGCCTTCGCAGCATCGAATTCCCCGGCGATCGCCGCCTGCGTCGCGGCCAGCGCCTCGCGGTCCGCCTCGCTCGGCACCAGCGACTCGAAGAACGTACGCGCCTGTGGCTCGGGCACCGCCCCGACAAACTGCGAGGCCGGCACACCGTCGCGGAACGCCATCACCGCGGGAATGCTGCTGATGCTGTACTGCGTCGCGACCTGCGAGTTCTCGTCGACGTTCACCTTCACCAGCCGCACGCGACCGTCATACTCCGTTGCGAGCGCTTCGAGTACCGGGCCGATCACGCGGCACGGGCCGCACCACGGCGCCCAGAAATCGACGACCACCGGCAGCTCACTGGAACGCTCGATCACCTCGCTCTGGAAGGTCGCGTCCATTACCTCGGTCACTGCTTCAGCCGTCATCGCTGCTCCCACTCGCCTGCACACCGTTCGCCTCCCTATTGTAAGGTGCGGGCCATCTACTGAGGCACTGACTCAGACGGGCGGAAGGTGCTGCCGTGGCGGGCGCACTCGAAGGCATTCGCGTCCTCGACCTCTCGACGCGCCCCGCGGCCGCGTGGTGCTCTCGCCTGCTCGCCGACTTCGGCGCGGATGTCGTGCTCGTCGAGCCACCCGCCAGCGCGCTGCGGCAACTAGCCCCCTTCGGCCCGGACGGCGAGAGCATCACCGCTGCCTACCTCCACGCCAACAAGCGCTCCGTCGTGTTCGGCGGGGACAGCGAGGCTGCTCGCGAAGCGGTCTCCGACCTCGCCGCACAGTGCGAGGTCGTCGTCGAGAACTTCACGCCAGGCACGACCGCCGGCTGGCTTGACCTCGAAACGCTCGAGGCCCGGAGGCCCGGCACGATCCTCGTCTCCGTCACGCCGAATGGGCAGAGCGGTGACCGGGCTGGGCATCCCGGCAACGACCTCACCGCCTACGCGCTCAGCGGCTGGGCATCGCTCAACGGGCTCGCCAGCCGCGAACCGCTCAAGGGCAGCGGCCTGATCGGCTCCTTCGTCGCCGGTACCGCCGCCAATGGCGCGGCCATCACCGCATTGCTGCACCGCGAACTCCAGGGCGGCCCCGGCCAGCAGGTCGATGTGTCTGAGACCGAAGCGTTGCTCTCGATCTTCAGTGCCGCCTTCCTGCACGGGCAGTACGTCGGCGTGCCCTTCCCGCGACGCGAGGCGAACGACGTCTACGGCAGCTTCCCGGTACCCGTCGCCGACGGCTACCTCTCGCTCACGATCGGCTTCGGCGACCGCTGGCGTCACGCCATGATCGCCCTCGGGCTCCCCGAACTGGCCGACGACGAGCGCTGGGCGACCCGGCCGAGGGCAGAGCGCGACCCCGAGCTGGCAGAGCGGATCCAGGCCCGCATGTTGGAGTGGGACAAGATGGAGCTCTTCAAATCGCTCGCAATGATGCGCGTGATCGCTGGCCCCGTCTTCGACATGGCTGAACTGCACCAGAACGAGCAACTGCGCGACCGTGACTACTTCGTGCGCCCGCCTGATGCGCCCGATGGCCCGGAGTACCCCGGTGCGCCCGTGAAGCTGGCCACGACGCCGTGGTCGCTGCGCCGATCCCCACCCGCGCCCGGCGAACACACCGTCGAGGTGCTGCGCGACTTCGTCGGCTACGACGACCCGCAGATCGCCGCGCTCGCGCCTGCGGGCGCTCTCGAGAACGCGACCGGAAGCGTGGCCGGCGGTGACTAGCGGCGGCACCGACCATACGGGGGCCCGACCGCCGCTCGATGGCATCCGCGCGATCGTGTTGACCCACGCCTGGATCGGCACTTACTGCACGGAACTGCTGGGCCTCAACGGCGCGGAGGTGATCCAGGTCGAGACCTCCCGCCGCATCGATAGCTGGCGAGGCGGCGGCGTCGCGCCCATACCGGAGGCGCTCAAAGACGTGCCGACGGCCCAGCACAGCTGGAACAGCCACTGGCTCTACAACTCGGTCAACCTGAACAAGCGCTGCATCACGCTCGACCTCCAGTCGCCACAGGGCATCGACATCTTCCGCCGGCTCGTGCCCTTCGGTGATGTCGTCGCCGAGAACTTCTCGCCGCGCGTGGTCGGCAACCTCGGCATCGACTACGAAGCGCTGAAGGCGATCAAGCCCGACCTCGTGATGATCAGCCTCAACGCCTACGGCACGACCGGCCCGTGGCGCGACACGCTGGGCATCGGCGGCACGCTGGAGCCCACCTCCGGTCAGTCCTCGCTGATGGGCTATCGCGATCAAGGTCCGACCAACTCCGGCCAGATGCTGCCCGACCCGATCGGCGGCTCCTACGGATACAACGCGATCGTCACCGCGCTGCTGCACCGCGCCCGCACCGGCGAGGGCCAGTACATTGACCTCTCGATGCTGGAGGCCAACCACAGCGTCGTCGGCGACGCCGCCCTCGAATACGCCGTCACCGGCAACGTCCGCGGCCGCCTCGGCAATCGCCACCTCACCTTCGCCCCGCACGGCATCTACCCCGCACAGGGCCCTTCCGCCGAGCCGAACGACCAGTGGCTCGCCCTCGCTGCCGAGAGCGAGCAGCAGTGGGCCGCCCTGCGCGAGATCGCAGGCAGCGAGGGCGTCACCAGCCTCGACGACCCCCGCTTCGCCACCAACGAGGGCCGCAAGCAGCACGAAGACGACCTCGATGCCGCGATCGCAGCGTGGACGGCGGGCCAGCATCGCGATGCGCTCGCCGCCCGCCTCACGGCCGCCGGGCTCCGGGCCGCGCCCGTGCACGACGCACACGAGGTCGCCGCCGACCCGGTCTTCCGCGAACGCGGCTCGATCGCGGACGTTACCCACCCGGAGACGGGCACCCACCCGCAGACCACCCTGCCGTATCGCTACTCGCGCACCCCGACCCCGGTCACACGCCACGCGCCGATGCTCGGCGAACACACAGCCGAGGTGCTGGAGCAATATCTCGACATCGGCGCAGACGAATACGCGGAACTTGAAGCAAGGGGCATCACGGGCACCGAGCCGGTGCGGGAGGAGTAACCGATGGAACTGGAGCAGGTCCGCTACGAAGTGAAGGGGCGCGTCGCCGTCGTCACGCTCGATCGCCCTCGCTACCGCAACGCGCAGAGCCGGCAACTGCTGGAGGAGATGGACCAGGCCTTCGCCGCCGCCGTGGAGGACACCGATGTGCGCGTGATCGTGCTGCGAGGCGAAGGAGACAACTTCTCCGCCGGCCACGACATCGGCACCCCGGACGAGCGCGCCGACCTCGAGGCTCGGCCCTACGAGGAAGGCCTGCGCGGCCAGTACAAACGCAGCTGGGACCGCTACATTGAATTCGGCCTGCGCTGGCGCAACCTGCCCAAGCCCACGATCGCCGCGGTGCAGGGCTACTGCATCTTCGGCGGCTGGATGATCGCCTCCTCGATGGACATCATCTTCGCCGCGGAGGGCGCGAAGTTCCTGCCCTCGAAGTTCCAGTACTTCTCCGTGCCGTGGGATCTCGGCATCCGCAAGACCAAGGAAATCCTCTTCGAGACGCGCTTCATCCCCGCCGAAGAAGCCGTCGATCTCGGCTTCGCCAACCGCGTCGTCCCCCTCGACCAGCTCGACAGCGAGGTGATGACCTACGCCGAGCGTGTGGCGGAGGGCGACTCCTTTGAACTGCGGCTACTCAAGCTCGCGATCAACCAGGCGCAGGACCACCAGGGCTTCAGCACCCACATCGTCGACGCGCACACCATCTACATGCTCGGCGCATCGCAAGGCGGGCCCCGCCGCGTCGAAGGCGAACGCCGCCGCCTTGGCGGCGTACAGCGAGCGCTCGACTACGAAGGCAGCAGCGACGCCTAGACCCGCCGGCACCACCCACTCCCACGACCGCTCACCCTGAGCCCTTCGAAGGGTGCGAACCCTTCACGCAGTCGAGGGCTGCCGAGGCCGCCACGAGCCGAAGCATGTCTCCAACGCGAAGCGGCGGGGGAGTGGGGGCGTAGCCCCCAGAAAAGACACGAGTGGGTGGGTGGGTTTTACCCAACGGTCCGCCGCACGAAGACGCCACGCCGGGCCCTCAGCTCCCCGCCGCGCCCCGACCGATCGAGGGCCGCGGAAGCATCGACGAGCCGAGCCCCAACTCAAACGTGAAGCGGCGGGGGAGTGGGGGCGAAGCCCCCCAGAGAACAAGGGCGGGTGAGTGGGTCACCCCGGAGGGAAGACAGAGCGCGACGACGTCGCGACCCACGTCCAGCGCCGCCGCTCAGCTTGAGGGTGGCGCTGCCACCTCGTAGCGGTCGCCGATCGCGCCGTCGCGCTGGAGCGCCGCGATCTCATCCGCGCTGAACCCCAGCTCGCCCAGCACGTCGTGGTTGTACTCGCCCACGAGCCCGCACGGCAGATCCCATGACGGCTCATCGCCCTCCACCGACCACAGGAACCCGCCCAGGATCTTCTCCCCCGCGTAACGGTGGCTCACCGTCTCGAACCACTCCCGCGACTGCAACTGCGGACTCGCCAGCATCCCCGGTGCGGAGACCACCGGCGCGGCAATCGCGCCCGCCGCCTGCACCTGCTCCGCGACCTCCTCCGCCGGGGCCCGCGCGGCGAACGCCGCGATCGCCGCATCGATCTCCTCGCGCGCTCGCAGCCGCCCGACGATGCCCGAATGCGGATCGGAGCTGTCCGCCCACTGCGCGTGACCGATCAGCGAGGCCAACCCCGCCCACTGGCGGTCGTCCTCCGCGGCGATCGTCACCCACGTGTCACCGCCGGCGGCGCGGTAGCAGCCGTGTGGGACGATGTGCGGGTCGGCGTTGCCCAGCCGCTCTGGCCGTCGCTGGTTCATCGTCCATTCCGCGAAGACGCCGGGCAGTTGCCACGTCAGCGCCTCGATCTGTGACATATCGATGAAGCAGCCCTTGCCCGTCTCATCGCGCCGACGCAGCCCCGCGATCGCAGCCAGCACCACCGTCAACGCCCCCGTCGCGTCCGAATGGAAGATCGGCTGCACGAACCCGGTGTCGCGCGTTGGGTTGCCGCGCACGCTGACGTGCGCCGCGCCCGCATCGAGGCCCGAGCCCAGCGTCACGTAGCCGCGGTACGGGCCCTCGACGCCCCAGCCGGGCATCGAAATCATCACCGCCCGCGGGTTCAGCGCATGCACCTCGTCCCAGCCGAAGCCCAGCCGCTCCATCGTCCCGGCCGAATAGCCCTCGAAGAACAGGTCGCAGCTCGCGATCAGCCGTCGCATCGCCTCGCTGCCACTCTCCGAGCGGATGTCGATCGCGACATTTCGCTTATTGCGATTAGCCAGGTGGTGGATACCACTCAGCTCGTACGGGGGGCCGTCGTCGTCGGAGATCACCGAGCCCTGCGCCCCCGCTGCCACGCCCAGCGGGCGTGTCATCGAGGATCGCGGATACGACTCCACCTTCACCACTTGCGCGCCCAAGTCGCCGAGTATCGACCCCGCCATCGGCCCCGCCCAGACCTCGCACGCCTCGAGCGCTGTGACGCCCGCCAGCAGCCTGGACGTCATGCCGTCACCCCCGCGCGGAAGAGCGCGATCTGCTCATCGCGCGAATAGCCCAGCGCGTCCAGCACCTCCGCCGTGTGCTCGCCAAAGCGAGGTGCGGGTCCAGCCTCCCATGCGTCGGCCAGGCGGAACGGCGGCCCGGCGATCGTGGTGGTGCCGCCTCCCGCCTGCTCCACATCGACGAACGACCCGCGCGCCACCGCCTGCGGGTCGGTGATCACGTCCGGTGCCTCCAGCACCGGCGCCACCATCACGCCGTGGTCCTGCAGCTGCGTGAACACCTCCAGCCGTGTGCGCGCCTTCAGCCACGGGTCCAGGTACTCCATGAACAGGTCCCAGTTCAGCGGTCGCTGGGCCGGATCCATGAAGCGCGAATCCTCCAGCATCTCCGGATGCCCGATGCCGGCGCAGAGCCGCGAAAAGAACGGCTCTCCCTGCGCGGCGAACAGCACGTACCCGTCGCCGCACTCGTAGTTGCCCGCCGGATAGGCCATCTTCGACGGGCCAGCCGGCCGCGGCAGATCCATGCCGGAGAACGTCCAGATCGCGAAGAACGAATCGACGTTCCCGGCCATCGCCTCCACCGCTGACACCTCGATCGTCGAGCGCGTGTCGTGTTGCTGCCGATGCCAGATCGCAGCGGCCCCGGCCGCCGTCGCCGTCGCGCCCACCTGCATTGTCGCGACCTGCGGGGCGTAGCGTTGCGGCTCCTCACCCTCGATCGAATGGCGGTGCATGCGCGTCGTCCACGCGAAGGCCGACATATCGTTCTCGTTGCGGTCGCGGAATGGCCCGTCTAGCCCGTGAGGCGAGATCGTTACCGTACTCGCGCCGTCGTCGGGCAGCGCCGCAAGCTGCGCCTCCGCGTCGTCCGGGGGCAGCTCCTGCACCAGCAGATCGCAGTCGGTGGCCAGTGCAGCGACGACCTGCCGGCCCGACGCCGTTGTCACATCGAGCGCGAGGGAACGCTTGCCCGTGTCCAGCGCCAGGTGGAACCCACCGCCATTGAGCGTCGGGCGATCATCGATGAACGGCGGCAGTCGTCGCATCGCGCCACCGTCCAGCGGCTCCACCTTGATCACCTCCGCGCCAAAGTCGGAGAGCGTCTTCGTGGCGGCGGCGGCGGCGGCCGTCCCGCCAACCTCGACCACCCGCACCCCGGCAAACGGCTGCGTCATATCGGCCTCGCTAGAGCGCTGCGGCGAAGAACTCGCCGACGCTGTTGCGTATCGTGCCCTCGAACCCGCCCCAGAAGTGGTCGGCACCCTCCACCACCTGCGTCGTCACCTGCGGACCGATCTCCGTACCGAACTCCTCAAGCGCGCCCGCCTCACAGTACTCATCCAGGTCGCCGACCATCAGCAGCAGCGGCTTCGTGAAGGTCAGCAGCGGCGAATCCAGCCCGGCCATGCTCAGCGGCATCGCAATCAGCGCGAGCGCCGGGAGTTCGTGGGACGCCACCGCCGCCGACATCCCCGCCCCGAAGGAATAGCCCGCCAGCCCGGTCCGCGACGTATCCAACTCATCTAGGCCCGCCGCGAAACTCAGCGCTGCGCGCACATCGTCGCGCTCACCCTTGCCCTCGTCGTATGTGCCCTCGCTGGCTCCGGAGCCGCGGAAATTGAAGCGCAACGAGGCGATCTCCTGCGCAGCGAGCCCCTCGACGGCGGCGAGTACCACATTGCTAGTCATATCGCCGCCCATCCGCGGATGGGGGTGGCAGACAACCACGGCAGGGAAGGGGCCATCGCCCTCTGGCGTATGCAGGACGCCCGCAAGCGTCAGCTCGCCGCTCGTGATCTCGACCGACCTCGCTGGCATCGGAACCCCTCGCACGGCACGCAGAACAGCACTCGCCGGTGCGCGGGCGTGAGACTACCACAGCAGCCGCCCACTCCCGGCTCCGCGAAGCCAACAGCGAGGGCTGCGAAGCGGCGAAGGCGCGAGCCACGCTACCCCCCGCAGAGCCGCTGCCCAACGAATTTCGCTCCGACTTGGCGTGGAGTGTTGCCAGACGCGAAGCGGCGGGGGAGTGGGGGCGAAGCCCCCACACGATGCGGTGCAATCGAAACATCGCGGGCGACGCTCGCTCCGACTAGGCGAGGATTACGGCCAGACGCGAAGCGGAGGGGGAGTGGGGCAGAACCCCCACAGAAGACCAGGGCGGGTGGGTGGGTCACCCCGAAGGGGAACATACAGCGCGGCAGAGCCGCGTCCATCCCTCCCCTACGACGCCGAGGCGGGGTTAGGCGCCGCCGACGCGCCGATCGTACCCCTCCCAGAACGGCTCGCGAAGCTCGCGCTTCAGCACCTTGCCACTCGCGTTACGCGGAATCTCCGCGATGAAGTCGATCGACTGAGGACGCTCGAAGCCGCCGAGGCGGCCGTTGCAGAAATCCATCAGCTCTTTCTCGCTGACGCTCTCGCCCTCGCGCAGCATCACCATCGCCTTCACCGTCTCGCCCCACTGCTCGTCCGGGATGCCGATCACCGCGACGTCCGCGACCGCGGGATGCTCGAACAGCGTGGCTTCCACCGTCGCCGGGTACACGTTTTCGCCGCCGGAGACGATCATGTCCTTCACGCGATCCCGGATGAAGATGTAACCCTCATCGTCGACACGACCGGCGTCGCCGGTGTGCATCCACCCACCCTTCAGAGCCTCGGCGGACTCGTCGGCCTGGTTCCAGTACCCGCTCATCATCTGAGGGCCGCGGGCGATCATCTCGCCGACCTCGCCGTTCGGAAGCGGCTGGTCGTCCTCGTCGACGATCCGCACCTCCGTGCCCAGCATCGGCCGTCCACCTGAGAGCAGCAGCTCCGGTCGGTCACTCACCGCGTGCTCGTGATCCTCGGCGGACATCAACGAGATCACCGCCGACATCTCCGTCATGCCGTAGCCCTGCAAAAAGTCGCATTTGAACGTCGTCATCGCCTGCTTCAGCGTCTCCGCGGCGATCGGCGAAGCGCCGTAGACCACAGCCTGCAGATCGCTGTACGCAAGCTCGGCTGCGTCCGGGACGAAGACGAGACACGCCTGGATCATCGCGGGGACCAGCAGCACGATCGCCACGTTGTCCTCGTCCATCGCCCGCACCACCTCGGGCGGGTTGAAGTCCTCATGGATCTGCAGGGCCGCGCCACCCGAGACGGCGCTGAAACACAGGATCGCGCCGGCAGCGTGGTACATCGGCGCAACGACGAGCGCTCGCTCGCCGCCCGTGAACCTGAGCCCGCCCGTGACGACCTGTTCGACGTTGGCGCAGATCGCACGCTGCTGGATCACCGCGCCCTTCGGGCGGCCCGTCGTGCCGCTCGTGTACATCTGGTAGGCGTCGTCCTCCGTGTTGATCGTGCGGTCGCAGGGGTCGCTGCTCTGCTCCGCGACCCAGTCGCCGAAGCTCTCCCAGCCATCGACGGCCTCGCCGATCACCTTGAACTGCTCGATGTTGCTGAGCTGCTCGCGGATCAGGTTCATCATCTCCGCGAACTCGCTGGAGGCGACCACGATGCGAGCGCCCGAGTCGTTGATGATGTACTCCCACTCCGCCGGGGCCAGCCGGTAGTTCAACGGCACCGGCGCAACACCCGCCTCCGACGCGCCGTAGTAGAACGTCGCGTACTCGACTGAGTTCTTCGAGAGCAGGGCGATCCGATCGCCCACGTTCAGCCCGGCCGCGACCATCGCGTTCGCGACGCGATGTGCTTCTGCGGAACCCTCGCCGTAGGTCAGGCTGCGCTGACTGTCGGTCGCGAATTCAACGTCGGGGCGCTCCTGTGCCTGGTAGTTGAGGTAATCGTGCAGACGCATGAGGGATCCTCCCCTGTTGGTGCCTGGTCAGTCGGTGCCTGTTCGTTGAGGTACGTGCGACGCTCGCGTCACGCCCACAGTCGGCCGCCGAATCTTGCCCGCAGAGCGCAGCATTGGCAACCGTCGGAGGTCCCCTGAGTAGCTACGGCTGCTGCTCCCTGGAGATGTTTACGCCGCCGAACACCGCCAGCGCCTCGATCTGCAGATGCGGCGCGCTGTCTGACAGCTCATCGTCGCGCACCTCGACTTCCACACCGCCGAGGATCGCGACCTGCTTCGTCGTCACCCGCACACCCTCCGGCACGAGGATCCGTGCGCCGCCGAAGAGGCAACCGACGCGCAACGTGGCCTCATCGGCAAACGTCGCCCCGGACAGATCGATCTGCGCGCCGCCGTACACGCAGACCAGCCGCCCGCCCTGGAACGCAGTAGAGCTGCTCGCGACCTCCAGCCCATCGAAGATCATCACCGCCACCAGCTCGTCCGAAGCTTCATCGACTCGATTGAGCCTCGCGCATAGTCAGCAGCTTCAGCACCAGCTGAGCGCCAATCCAGCCCGCCCAGAAGAAGCCCATCATTCGCATGAAACGACGTATCAACCGCATAGCAACCCCCTTCGGACGCTCATCCTACAAGACCGTGCGACCGCTCTACGACCACGGCTTCGTCCATCCAACTCCAGATGGGGTGCGGGGGGTTTACCCCCCGCAAAATCACGGGCGGGCGGGTGGATCCTCCAGAACAGACAGCGCGGCGAAGCCGCGTCCATCCCTTCCACGCCCCTCCACGCCTCAGACAGACAGCGGCAGCGCCGTCAGCCCGCGAAGCGTGACCATCTCCCGGTACTGCACCTCGTCCCGAGTCAGCCGCGCATCAGGGAAGCGGTCGAGCAGCGACGTGATCGCGATCAGCCCCTCCAACCGCGCGAGCGGTGCGCCGAGGCAATAGTGGCTGCCACTCGACAGCGAGACGTGACGGTTCTCCTGGCGACCGATGTCCAGCTCGTCGGGGTTGCTGAACTGCGCGGGGTCACGGTTCGCGCCCGCGAGACTGAGCACCAGGAAATCCCCGGCCCGGACCGCCTGCCCCCCGACCTCCATGTCCTCCATCGCCACCCGCGAGGTCACCTGCACCGGCGCGTCGAATCGCAGCATCTCCTCGATCGCCGACTCATGCAGCGACGGATCATCGCGCAACCGATCCAGCTGGTCGGGCCGCTGCATCAGCGCCAGCAACCCGTTGCCGATCAGATTAGTCGTTGTCTCACTGCCCGCGCCCAGCAGCAGGATGCAGAACGCGTACAGCTCCTCCTCGCTCAGCCGGTCGCCCTCCTCCTCCGCGCGGACAAGCGCGGAGATCAGATCGTCGCCCGGCGTCTCGCGACGTTGCTGCACCAGCGGACGGAAGTACTCCTTCAGCTCGCGCACCGCGCGGTCGGCGTTATCGAGAATCTCCTGCTCGAATAGCGGGTCGAGCGCCCGTGCGAGGTCGTACGACCACCTACGAAAGCGTCCGCGGTCCTCCCCCGGCACGCCAAGCATCTCCGAAATCACGATCACCGGTAGCGGCTCCGCCAGGTCGTTCATCACATCGATCTGCCGCCCGTTCGCGGTGGCGCGCGCCTCCGCCTTGTTCAGCAGCTCCGTCGTGATCTCGCGGATCCGCGGCTCCAGCTCGCCAACCACGCGAGGCGTAAACGCCTTGTTCACCAGCGTCCGCAGCCGGGTGTGGTCGGGCGGGTCCAGGCCCAGCAGATTGTCCTGGAACATCTGCTGGAACTCGCTCGCATCCACCACCTCAGGGTCGATCAGGCCGGTGTCGGGCGGCTCCCGGTCGGCGGAAAAGCGATGGTCGCGCAGGATGAACATCACATCCTCGTAACGCGTGAACTGCCACGCGCCGATCAGCTCCACCCAGTGCACCGGATCCTTCTCCCGCAGCTCCGTCAGCTTCGGGTACGGGTTCTCGCGGAACTTTTTCGAAAGCGGGTTGAAAGAGACGCCACTGCGCATCCACTCCTTCAGCAACAGCAACTGAATCACGAGCGGGACGACCCCGGGAATTCGCCGCACCAACTTCTGGAAGTTCACAACAGCCTCAATTCCCAACCTCGCCCCGCAAATGGCGAGGGCCGACCAGAAGCATCTTGAGCCGACCGCTACCGAATCTCAACTAGCCATCCCCCAATGGGGGGTGCGGGGGATCCGCCCCCGAAGGAATGCGGGCGGGTGGGTCACCGCGAAGCGGGACAACCCAGCGCGGCAACGCCGCGTCCCCACCTCCCCGGGCGCAACCTGCCGAACTTACGCCCGACGCACAGTGACGATGCAGCCCCCACTGCCGCGATGATATGCTTGCCCGCACGAGACAATAACGTGACAACTGGCCGCATCGCGAGAACACCTCCTGCTACCTGCGTGAACGGGGCCCACCGCTGCGTGTCGCAATGCTCACCTACCGCGGCAACCCCCTCTCCGGCGGTCAGGGCGTCTACATCCGTAATCTCTCGCGCGAACTCCAGCAGCTCGGGCACGACATCACCGTCATCTCCGGCCCGCCCTATCCCGACGTCGACGAGGGCGTCGAGCTGGTCAAACTGCGAGGGCTCGACCTGTACGGCCGCATCGGCGAAGCCATCAACCCCTTCCGCGAGGTGAAAGACCCGATCGACCTCTGGGAGTACGCCGCCGTGCTCGGCGGATTCTTCGAGGAGCCCCTCACCTTCAGCCTCCGCGCCTACGGCCATCTCCAGCGCAGCGCTCGACGTGGCGAAGCAGCCTTCGACGTCGTCCACGACAACCAGTCGCTCTCCTACGGCCTGCTGGCAATGCAGCGCATGGGCCTGCCCGTCGTCGCCACCATCCACCACCCGATCCAGATCGACCGCGACCTCGAACTGGCGGCGGCGACCTCCTGGCGCGAACGCTTCAAGCTGCGCCGCTGGTACTCCTTCCTCTTCATGCAGGCAATCGTCTCGCGCCGTCTGCCGATGCTGATCACCCCATCGATGGCCTCAATCGGCACCGCCCACAAGGCGCTCGGCGTGCCCCGTGACCGCTTCCGGCTCGTCTACATCGGCGTCGATGGAGACAGCTTCCAGCGCCCGGACGGCACGCAGCGCCACCCCGCGCGCCTCCTGATCGTCAACAGCGCCGACACCGCAATCAAAGGCCTCGCACACCTCTACGGCGCGATCGAAGAACTCGCCTGCACTCGCCCGATCGAGGTCCAGGTCGTCGGCACCCCCCGCGACCGCGAACGCACCGAGGCCGAACTGCGCCGACGCAACATCGAGGGCCGCGTCACCTTCCTCGGCAAACTCGACCACGACCAGCTCGTGCACGCCTACTCCACCGCGACCGTCGCCGTGCTGCCCTCGCTCTACGAAGGTTTCGGCCTGCCCGCCGCCGAGGCGATGGCCTGCGAAACGCCCGTCGTCGCCTACGCCTCAGGAGCACTACCCGAGGTGCTCGGCATCGACGGAGCGGCCGGCACACTCGTCACCCGTGGCGATCAGCCCGCCCTCGCCCGCGAGATCGCCGCCTACCTCGACGACCCGGAAGCCGCAGCCCGCGCCGGTCGCGCCGGCCGCGAGCGCGTCCTCGAACGCTTCACCTGGCGCAACGCAGCCCGCGAGACCGCAGCCCTCTACGAGGAGGTGCGTGACGCCAACGGCCACACTGCCAGCGGACAGAGCGCGAACGGCCGCCACCCCAACGGAAGCTCCGCGAACGGGCGACACAGCGAGGGACGCGACGGAGTGCTGCGTTGACCGCTTCCTACACCCGAGTTCCAAGTTCAGGTAAGGCTCTCCACCTGCCGGGCGACGCACCCACATCGTCCAGGGCCAACTCCAGATGGCGGGAGTGGGGGGTTCACCCCCCACAGAGATCAAGGGCGGGTGGGTGGGTCCATCCAAAACACACAGCGCGGCGCAGCCACGTCCCCACCCTCCAATGCTAACGATCGACTACGACCGGCTAGGCCTGCGCCCCGGCGACCGCGTGCTCGACATCGGCTGCGGCGAAGGCCGCCACTCCTACGAAGCCTTCCGACTCGGCGCCTCGCTCGTCGTCTCGCTCGACATGGACGGCGACGCCGTCGCCACCACGCGCCGCATGCTGCGGCTGATGCAGACCGAGGGCGAAGCCCGCGGCCACTTCACCGCCGTCCGTGGCGACGCCAACCGCCTCCCGTTTCCCGACTGCAGCTTCGACCGCGTGATCTGCGCCGAGACGCTCGAACACATCCCCAGCGACGGCGTGGCGGTCGAGGAACTCCAGCGCGTGCTGCGACCCGGCGGCCGGCTGGGCGTCACCGTCCCTCGCCGCTTCCCGGAGCAAATCTGCTGGGCGCTCTCCCGCAAGTATCGCGAAGCCCCCGGCGGGCACGTGCGCATCTACCGCGCCTCGGAACTCGAACACGCGCTCGAAGCCACCGGCCTGCGGCCCCTCGGCGGCCACCACGCGCACGCGCTGCACAGCCCGTACTGGTGGGTGCGCTGCATGTTCGGCGCGCCGGAAGACGGCGCGTGGCTCTCGCGGCAGTACGAACGCCTGCTCGTCTGGGATATCGAACACGCCCCCACCGCGCTCGGCACCGCCGAACAGCTGCTCAACCCACTACTCGGCAAAAGCGTCGCGCTCTACTTCGAAAAGCCCGCGACGCCCCCCAACGCGAGCGAGCCGCTCTCACGAGGCGCTCAGGGCGCGGTCGCGCGGTGAGCGACAGGCACACTGCCATCGTTCAGACGGTCGAAGATGCAGTCACCTTCATCGCCGCGCACCAGACCGCGGACGGCTCGATCCCGGAGTCACCCTCCGGACAACTCGACCCGTGGGACCACGTCGAATGCGCGATGGCGCTCGATGTCGGTGGGCGCACGACCGACGCGGAACGCGCCTACCGCTGGCTCAACGACATTCAGTCCGACGATGGCAGCATGTGGGCGAGCTATCGCGACGGAGAGCCTGATGACCGCACGAAAGACACCAACCTCTCCTCATACCTAGCCGTTGGAATCTGGCACCACTACCTGCTGACGCAGAGCACAGCCTTCGCGCGCGAGCTCTGGCCGATGGTGCGCGGGGCGATCGACTTCGTCTGCGAGGTGCAGGGCGACTTCGGCGGCATCTACTGGGCGTGCGATGCGGACGACAATGTCTGGGACGACTGCCTGATCGCCGGCTCCTCCTCAGTACGCGCCGCCATCGTCTGTGCCGAACGCCTCGCCACGCTGCTCGGCGAACCGGACGCCGAGCGCTGGCGTGACCATCGACGTCAGCTCGACCTCGCCCTGCGCGAGCGCGAGCGCGACTTTGGCTGGTCGTGGGAGCAGCTCGCCAAGGCACGCTACGCGATGGACTGGTACTACCCCGTGCTCTGCGGGGCGATCACAGGCCGCGCCGCCCGCCGCCGCATCGATCGAGCACGTGTCCGTTTCGTGCGCCCGGGTCTCGGCTGCCGTTGTACCGACGACCGCCCCTGGATCACCGTCGCCGAAAGCGCCGAGCTCGCCCTCACCCTCGACGTCATCGGCCGCCGCGAAGCCGCCCGCCAGCTCCTCGACTGGCAGCTCGGCCACCAGGAGACGGATGGCGCATTCCGCATGGGCACTGCCCCCGGCTGGGGCAAATGGCCCGAGGACGAACACCCCTCATGGACCGCCGCCGCAATCGTGATCGCCGCCGACGCCATCCACGACCTCACCCCCGCCAGCGGCCTCTTCCGCTCCCTCCCCAACGCCTGAAGCGACGAGCGAAGCCGCCCGCCTGCCATGAACCCGTCGAGGGTGCACAGCCACAACCGCACCAGAGGCTGCATCCACCCCAGTCCATCCCAACTCCAAATGGGGGGTGCGGGGGGTTTTCCCCCCCAAAGATCAAGGGCGGGTGAGTGGGTCACCCCGCGAAGCGGGAAAACCCAGCGCGGCAACGCCGCGTCCGAATCTCCCCCGCGCGGCAACCGCCATCCGCGGTCCCGCGCCTACAATCTCCGCATGAACGAACACCTCCGCCAGCAAGCCACCGAGGCGATCGGCTTCATGCCCGACGACGAAGGCCTCGCCCTCCACGAAGCGGGCGCAGAGGCCGCGCCACACGGCCCGCTACTCGAAATTGGCTCCTACTGCGGCAAATCCGCGATCTACCTCGGTGCCGCCGCCCGGCAGGCCGGAGCAACGCTCTACAGCATCGACCACCACCGAGGCTCAGAAGAGCAGCAGCAGGGCTGGGAGTACCACGACCCCCGGCTCATCGACCCGCACAGCGGCCTGATCGACACCCTGCCGTGGTTCCGCCGCACCATCGCCGGTGCGGGCCTCGAACGCACCGTCGTCGCGCTCATCGGCGACTCGCCACGCTTCGCGCGCCACTGGACCACCCCGCTCGCGCTCGTCTTCATCGACGGTGGCCACGCCGAGCAATACGCGCAGGCGGACTACGAGGGCTGGGCACCGCACCTCATGCCCGGTGGCCTGCTCGCCATCCACGATGTCTTCCCCGACCCCGCGGACGGCGGACAGGCGCCCTTCCACATCTACCAGCGCGCACTCGCCTCCGGCGACTTCGAACAGTTGCGAACCGCGGGCTCGCTGCGCATCCTGCGAAGGCTCACGGGCACGAAACGACGCAGCTCAGCGAAGGGGACACCATGAGAGTGATTCGAGCGGACGAGGGCGAGACCGTCGAACGGTCGGAAGCCGACATCTTCGAGGGTGGCGAAGTGTGGGGCAGGGCGCTCTCCGCCATCCCCGGCAGCGAACACCTCAGCGTCTCGATGGTGCAGTTCGCGGCCGGCGCACGCGCACGCAACCACATGCACACCAGCGACCAGATCCTCTACGTCGTCGCCGGCATCGGCAAAGTCGGCAACGCCGAGGGCGAACAGGTCGTCAGCGCAGGCGACTGCATCGTCATCCCGGCGGGCGAAGTGCACTGGCACGGCGCACACGATACCGGCTCACCAATGTCCCACCTCGCGATCATGGCCGCTGGCAGCCAGTCAGCAGTCGTTTAGGCGAACCGGCGAGGTGGGGGGGAGGCCTCTCCTCCATGTCCATGCACCGAGGTGAGGGCGAAGCCCAAGCCTATCCAGCTCCAAAGTGGGGGAGTGGGGCGTTCACCCCCCGAAAAATCAAGGGCGGGCGGGTGGGTCACCCGCGAAGCGGGAAAACACAGCGCGGCAACGCCGCGTCCAAGCTCCCCCGCGCCGCCAACAGCGAGGCCAGAACAACCGAGGACAACCCCCCGACGCGCGTAAACGGTCTAGGCAACACGGCCCGCACGCAAGTGCGCTAGCCGAGGAGCGGGCCTCCCGCGTCGAGCACCGCGCGGTCCATACCGATCACCGCCGGCCGCTCCTCGCAGTAGAGCCCGTCCTCGCACTTATCGAACGTGAACGCGGACCGTTCCTTGTCGTAGCGGATCGTCCAGGTGCCGACGACATGGCCGCTCTGGCCCTGCTGCAGCTCGCCCTGTAGCACCTCGATCAACGCTTCCAGCTCTTTCGTCCCCACGGGGCCTCCTCGACATGCGCGGACCCCTCGATGGGATCGCCACCAGTATATCCGCGTCGCCACTGTGCTCGGCGTGACGGCCGCTCCACGGCAGGGTGCCGCCAGCTATGACCGGCCCCCCGGTGAGCCCTACAATGGCCCGGCTGCCGTGTAGGCGCGGCGGCCGAGGGGGATCACGTGAGCGACGCGGTGGGGGGCAAAGCGACGGCCGGCAACTACTTCGAGGACTTCACCACCGGCCTCGAAATCGAGCACGCCGTCCCCCGCACCATCACCGAGGGTGACCAGGCGCTCTACATCGCGCTCACCGCCGACCGATACCCGCTGCACTGCGACGCCGAATTCGCCCGCGCGCTCGGATTCGAGCGCGAGACCGTCAATGACTTGCTCGTCTTTCACACCGTCTTCGGCAAGTCCGTCCCCGACCTCTCGCTCAACGCCGTCGCCAACCTCGGCTACGCCGACATGCGCTTCGGCGTCACCGTCTATCCCGGCGACACGCTCCGAGCGAAGAGCGAAGTGCTGGGCAGGCGCGAATCCAGCCGCGGCGACACCGGAATCGTGTGGGTGCGCACCACCGGCCGCAACCAGCACGGCGATGGCGTCCTCACCTTCATCCGCTGGTTTCTCGTCTCCAAGCGCGACCCGGAGACACCGACCGGTGCGAACGACCCGCCGGAGACGCCCGACGCCGTCGATCTCAAGGCGCTCTTCATCCCCCGCGAACTGACCATGCGAGGCTTCGACCCCGCCGTCACCGGCGGCCGCGCCTGGTGGGGCAACTACGAGGCCGACGAGCGCGTCCATCACGTGGAGGGCGTCGCCGTCGAGGAGGCAGAGCAGCAGATGGCGGCCCGGCTCTACCAGAACATCGCGCGTGCGCACTTCAACGCTCACGCGCTGAGAGACAGCCGCTTTGGCCGCCGTGTCGTCTACGGCGGGCACGTCATCTCCATGGCGCGCGCGCTCTCCTTCAACGGCTTCGAGCACGCCCTGCGCATCCTCGCCGTCAACGGGGGCACCCACAGCAACCCCACCGTCGGCGGCGACACCCTCTTCGCCTGGACCGACGTGCTGGAGCGCATCGAACTCGAAAGCGAAGCCCTCGGCGCGTTGCGCCTGCGGCTCGTGGCGGTCAAGAACAACGACCCCGCGACGCAGGAGCAACCGCTAATGATCACCGACGACAACGGACGCGAGCGCTACCACGAGGACGTGGTGCTGGATCTGGACTACACCGTGCTGATGCCGAAAGCCCCCAACTCATGACCACTACCGAGGCTCAGACACTCGCCGCCGCACGCTCGCTCGTCGACGCAGCGCAGGGCGTGATCGCCGCTGCGCTGCGCCACGGTGCAGCGGTCACTGAGGGTGGCCGGCTCGTCGACGACCACCAGGTGCACGTCGAGCGCCTCGCCTACCTCGCCACGCAGGTGCGGGCCGCCGCCGAACTCGTCGCCTACGCCCAGCGCCGTTCCGAGGCCGGTGCAGCCGACGCACTCACCGAGTCGCAGGCGCTCGTCTACGCGGCTGAAGCCGCACACGCGCTGCGCTCCGCCATCGAGGTCGCCCCCGACGCCTTCGGTGTCCAGGACGCCGTCGCTGCGCTCGACGCAGACGAGGCGCGCGAGGCCGTGCGTGCGGGCCTCGATGAAAGTCGCATCCGCGAGATCGGTCGCGCCGCACTGCTCTCGCTCGGCGTCAACAACATCGAACTCGAAGACGAAGTCGCCTCGCTCACTCGCGACGCCTCGCGCGACTTCGCGAAGAACGAAGTCGCCCCACGCGCGCAGGACATCCACCGCCAGGATCTGCTCGTCCCGGAAGACCTGGTCGAGAAGTTCTCTGCTCAAGGCTTCTTCGGCTCCTCGATCCCGGAGCAGTACGGCGGCACCGGCATGGGCGACCTCTCGATGGTCGTGATCACGGAAGAACTCTCCGCCGCCTCGCTGGCCGGCGCGGGCTCGCTCACCACCCGCCCGGAAATCCTCGCCAAGGCGCTAATCGCGGGCGGAACGGAAGAGCAGCGGCAAGAGTGGCTGCCGAAAATCGCCAGCGGCGAAATCCTCGTCGCGATCGCCGTCACCGAGCCCGATGTCGGCTCCGATGTCGCCTCGCTCCAGACTCGCGCCGAACCTGCCGAGCACGACGGCCAACGAGGCTGGCGCATCAACGGCGCGAAGGCCTGGAGCACCTTCTCCGGCCGAGCGGACGTGCTCGCCCTGCTCGCGCGCACCGACCCCGACAGTTCGCTCGGTAACCGCGGCCTCTCGCTCTTCATCATCCCCAAGCCGGCCTTCGACGGGCACCAGTGGACCTTCGAACAGCCCGAAGGCGGTGTGATCACCGGCACCGCCAACACGACGCCCGGCTATCGAGGGATGCACTCGTTCACGCTTGGCCTCGAGAACGTCTGGGTATCGCAGGACAACCTCGTCGGTGGCGACGAGGGCGTCAATCGCGGCTTCTACCTCCAGATGGGCGGCTTCGCCGCCGGGCGGCTCCAGACCGGTGGCCGCGCCCTCGGTGTCGCGCAGGCGGCGCTGGAGAAGGCCTGCCAGTACGTCACCCAGCGCCAGCAGTTCGGCCAACCGCTCGCGGAATTCCAGCTCACCCAGTACCGCATCGGCCAGATGGCCGCGCACATGGCCGCCGGCCGCCAGCTCACCTACACCGCCGCCCGCACCTTCGACTCCCGTGCCGTCGAACCGGCGATGTCGAAGCTGCTCACCAGCGACATCGCCGTCACTGTCACACAACAGGCGCAGCAGCTACACGGCGGCTGGGGCTACTCCGAAGAAGACCCCGTCTCCCGCTACGTCGTCGACGCCCTCGTGCTCCCGATCTTCGAGGGCGTAAAAGTAGTCGTCGAACTCCGCGTGATCGGCCGCGCCTTGCTAGCGGCAGCAGCCGAGGACTAAGCGGCGGTTCCGCTCCAGTCCGCGCCGCCTCCAGTTCCAACCTCCACCTCCCTTCGCCCCGGAGGGGCGCTTGGTCGGGGGTGAAGGGAGCATCCGGAGCTCGTCGAAGGGCGCTGCAGACGCACCTGCGCTCCCACTCACCAATCCAGGTGGGGGGTGCGGGGGGTTCACCCCCGAAAAAATCAAGGGCGGGTGGATGGGTTACCCCGAAGGGAGGAAACAGCGCGGCGAAGCCGCGTCCTCCCCACGCCCGAACGACCCGTCCGAGGCCTTCGTGCGATCGAGGTGTGCCGGATCGCCACCCCGACGTCCATTCCAGAACCGGGGGGTGTGGGGGCGAAGCCCCCACGTTCCAAAGGGCGGGTGGGTGGGTCACCCGCGGAGGGAAAACACAGCGCGGCAAAGCCGCTCCGTACCTCCAAGCGCGAGGCAAGAAACGAAGGCTAAGCCCTCACAGTGCGCGCAGGCTCAGCCTCGACCGGCTCAGGGGCAAGCTTCGTCGCCCGGCTACGGCGCTGCAACATCGTCGCCAGCAGCAACCCGAGCAGCGCCACAGTGCCCCCGGCGACCGCATCCACGATGTAGTGATTGGCCGTGACCACGATCGACACCGCCATCGCCGCTGGCACCAATACCACCAGCGTGCGTATCACCGGGGCCGGCGCATAGCGCACGATGGCGACCGTGATCAGCATGTTCCAGCCGAAGTGCAGACTCGGGAACGCCGCGAATTGATTCGTCAGCTGTGGCGGCTGCAGGATGTAGTAGAAGTTCGAATACTTCACTACCGTATCGGTGACGTTCAGATCCGCGAGCCGTGGCGGCGCTGTCGGGAACATCATGAACATCACCAGCCCGATCCCGCCGGAGATCAGGAACGCGTTGCGGTAGAGACGGTAGCCCTCCGGCTGCGCACGGTAGAGCCAGATCGCGGCCACGCCGATAAACGGCCAGTGACCCCAGATGTACACCCAGTTCGCTAGATCCACGAGCCACTGCTCGCCGACGATCGCCGCCTGCAACGTCGGCTCCACGAAGAGACCGATCGAACGCTCCAGATCCTCAAGCCGCTGAGCGTGGCGCAGGGCGTCGGCGACGCTGCCCTCCGTGATGCTGCGAACCGCGTGGTAGGCGAAGAAGGCGAAGAGTACGACAACTACTTCGCTCAGGAACGCGCGCCGACGACCCGTACCAACCCCGCGCGCAGCCAGCGCAATGATCGCGGCGATCGCTAAGAGTAGCGAACCCAGCAGCACTGGTGGTGAATCGGGCAGCGTCCTGAACCTTCCGGGGGACCGCAACTCTTAGCCTACCGTCACGTATCCAGAACGCGCTACTGCTCGCCGCAAACGCGTTGTCGGTAACATACGATGCGGCTCGCAGCGTTCTGTAACGAAAGGCACATCGTGCCCACCCTCCCGATCGAAGTCCATGGCGACTCAACCCCCCGCTTCGACGCCGTTCGCGACGCCTTCGCCGACGTATTCACAGACGATGTCGAAGTTGGCGCAGCGCTCGCCGTCGCGATCGATGGCGAAGTCGTGATCGACCTCTGGGGCGGCGACGCGAACGAGGCCCGCTCTCGACCGTGGCAGCGCGACACCATCACCAACCTCTACTCCGTCGGCAAAGCGATCAGCGCTATCTGCCTGCTGCGCCTCGTCGAACGTGGTGCGGTCGACCTCGACGCCCCGGTCGCCCGCTACTGGCCAGAATTCGCGCAGGCCGGCAAGGCGGAGATCCCCGTCCGCTACCTGCTCACCCACCAGGCCGGGCTGCCGGGCCTCACCACGGAACTGCCCCCGCGCGCGATCATCGACTGGGACACCATGTGCGAAGCGCTGGCGGCGCACGAGCCGATCTGGGCACCGGGCGAGCGCCACGGCTACCACGGCAACACCCAGGGCTTCCTGATCGGCGAGGTCGTGCGACGCGTCGACGGCCGCAGCCTCGGCACCTTCCTACGCGAAGAGATCGCCGAGCCCGCTGGTATCGACTTCCACATCGGGCTGGCGAAAGAGGACCACGCCCGCGTCGCTGACCTCATCCCCATGGCCCCGCGTCCTCCCGACCAGCAACGCCCGCCGCCCGAGAACCCCACCCCGTACCCGAAGATCGATGTCGACACCAACAGCGAGGATTGGCGCAGCGCGGAAATCCCCTCCACCAACGGCCACGGCAACGCGCGGGCGCTCGCTCGCCTCTACGGCGCGCTGGCGGCCGGGACCGACCTCGATGGCGTCAGCATCCTCGACCCCGCCACGATCGAAGCAGCGACGCAAGAGCAGGTCTACGGCGAAGACGCCGTGCTGGGCCGCGTCACCCGCTTTGGCCTCGGCTTCCAGCTCGCGATGGCGGAGCGACCGCTCGGCCCCAATCCGGACACCTACGGCCATTTCGGAGCAGGCGGATCGCTCGGCTTCGCCGACCGGGACGCCCGCCTCGGCCTCGGCTACGCGATGAACCGCGGCCGCTCAGGCTGGCAACACCGCCACGTCCGCCACCTGATCGACGTCCTGTACGAGGTGCTGTAGACGTCGCTAGGGCGACCACAGCGGCATCCACCGACCGTTCTACGAGTCGACGGCAACGAGGGGCGCAGCCTCGGCGATCGGGGGTGTGGGAGGGGGGGAGAGAGCCCCCACGTTCCAGAGAGCGGGAGGGTGGGTCACCCTGGAGGGAAGAAACAGCGCGGCAACGCCGCGTCACAATCTCCACTTGACATCCCGATCGCGTCGTTACCCACCTACGGAGGCCCGTCGCGTTGCCGACACTCTGGACGGCTGCGTGGCGCCCGCATGCGGCTCGTGACCTGCCGAGCTTGCGGGCGTCGCGCTCCCTCCTGCTAGGGCTAGCCGTCTACTCGCGGTAAAGCTTCACTACGCGCACACCCTCGCCCGCCGCGTCGATGCAGAGGTCGCAGAGCGTGCACTCATCGAGGTTCTCCTCGACCGTGCCCACCGTGCCGCCATCCCCCAGCGCGAAGATATCGACGGGGCAGACCTCGACCAACTGCTTGCAGAGCACCTCGTCCGGCTGCACGCCATCGGCGATATCGACACGGATGAACATCGCCGGCATCAACTCGCCCCCTCGATCAGCTCCTTGAGCCGCTCGGGAATCTCCTCGATCGTCTCGGCGACCACGATCCCGGCCGCCGCGAGGTTCACAATCTTCTCCGCAGCAGTATCGGCGCGCCCCTCCACGATCGTGCCCGCGTGGCCGAACCGCATGCCCGGCATCTCGTCCATGAACCGCCCGGCCATGAACGCGACGACAGGCAACTTCGACCCGCTATCCGCCATGTACTCGGCCAGCTCATACTCCGCGCGCCCGCCGGGCTCGCTGTAGATCGCGATCCCCTTCGTCTCCGGATCCGCGTCGAAGAGTGGCATCAGCTCCGCGTAGGTCGACCCGATCATCGCGTCGCCCCCGATCGAGACGGCCGTCGAAATACCGAGGCCCGCCTGCGACAACGAGTTCGCGATCTCCGTCGTCATCCCGCCGGAGCGAGACATCACGCCCACCACCCCCGGCTCGAACGCGATCCGCGTCGACTCCGCCGCCCCACCGACGCCGCCAAGCCGCGTCTTGCCCGGGCTGATCAGACCCAGACAGTTCGGCCCGATCAGTCGCACGCCCTCGCGTCTCGCATAGTCGAGGAACTGCGCGACCTGCTTGCGAGGGATGTTCTCCGTCACCACGATGATCAGCGGGATGCCTGCATCGATCGCCTCATGCACCGCGTCCGCGGCGAAGGCCGGCGGCACCGCGACCACAGCCCCATCGACTCGTTCGCGGTCGGTGAACGCGCGCACCGTGTCTTCGACCGGCACGCCGTGCACATCGCGCCCCTTACGGCCGGGCGTCACGCCGCCGATCAGCTTCGAGCCATAGTCCAGCAACTCGCGCGTCATCGTCACCGCCTCGCGGCCGGTGATTCCCTGGATGATGAACGTCGTCTCCAGGTCAACAAGGATCGACATCAGCGAACCTCCCGCTCTGTCGCGGTCGGTTCGCGCCAGGCCCGCCCAGTTCCAGTCCGTATCTCCAAAGTGGGGGGTGCGGGGGGTTTACCCCCCGAAGGATCACGGGCGGGTGGGTGGGTCAGCCCCGCAGGGACAACACAGCGCGGCGCAGCCGCACGATTCAGATTCAGTCCGCGGGCGACAACCACGGCTACCCCCTAACCTTCGCGACAGCGCGAGCGGCCGCCTCATGCATCGAGACGGAGCGATCGACGTACTCCACGCTATATTTGTCGAGGATCGTGAACCCCTCTGCTTCCCACGAGCCGGGAATACGGAAAATTGCGATCGCCTCGGACGGCTCGCGCCCGGCCTGGATACAGCCCTTGATCACGCCGCGGGCGACGATGTCGACGCGCGTGTTCGAGACGATGCTCATCATTACCGCGATCTTCTCCACGCCCGGCTGCGAGAGCACCAGCTTCGTCAGCCCCGCCGCCTTGCCCACCGATGGGTTCCCACCGATCTCGCAATAGTTCGCGGGTTTGCCCCCGGCCGCACGCACCGCGTCGAACAGCGTCAACGACCCACCGCCTGCCCCGATGACTAGGCCGAGATTGCCGTCGAACTCCACGAGGTTCCCGGCGATCCCACGAGGGTCGGCGTCGTTGTTCGCCGCGGCATCGAGCTCGAACTGCGAGGGCGGCCGTGCGGCGCGCGCCAGCGGATCGTCGATCCCCAGTTCCGTCAGCAGCGAGGCGTGCTGGTTGCGGGCCTCGTCTTCCATATCCATGTGCGCGTCCAGCGCGATCATCGAGCCGTCTTCCAGCCTCGCGATCGGATTGATCTCCGCCAGCGTCAGGTCGTTTTCGATGAACGTGCGCGCCAGTGCCGCCACGATGCGGCTGAGCGCGTTCAACTCACCGCCCGTGATCCCCACCTGCGCGACCGCCACCTTCGCGGTGAAGTCCGAGAACGGCCGAGCCGCCGAGAAGTGCACGCGCGCCACGTGCTCCGGGTGCTGCTCCGCGACCTCCTCGATGTCGATGCCGCCCATATCGCTGAAAATGATCACCGGCTGCTTCTCACGCGTGTCCCACGTCACGGCGGCGAAATATTCCTGCGCGATCGTGCTGCGCGGCTCCACCAGCACTCCGGCCGGCCGCAGATTGTTGATCGTCAGCGTCAGGATCTCCTCGGCTGCTTGCTTCGCCTCGGCCGGAGTCTCGGCGAACTTCACCCCGCCGGCCTTCATGCGCCCGCCGGAGAGCACCTGCGACTTCAGCACCACCGCGCCATCGAGCTCGGCTGCGGCCGCCTCCGCCTCCTCCGCCGTCAGCGCAAGGTGCGAGTCGGGGAGGGGAACGCGCAGCTTCGCGAGCAGTCGCTTCGCTTCAAACTCATAGAACCGCATCGCATCCCTCAAAGCCCGCACGCCACTATGCCACGCACAGCCGTCGAGGTCGTCCAACGACCGCCAGCCTGCTGGGGGGCGCCGAGCGTGTGTTTCTCACACCCAACTCCAGTCCGACCTCCGTCCACTCCAGACTCCGAACCCAGATCGGGGGTGCGTGGGCGAAGCCCCCGAAAGGAAGGGGTGTGCGGATGGGTTCTACTCTCATAGAAGGTCGCGGGCGAGGACGCGCCTCCAACAGGTGGCTAGTCGCGGGAGTCTCCTCTAGCCGCTCCAGATCGGGGGCGCGGGGACAGAGCCCCCGAAAGGAAGGGGTGGGTGGGTCTTCTACCCTGATGTTTCAGTGGCGAGGACGGCCGCGTTCACGCCAGGCGCAAGGCCCAGCCGCCTACCGAATCCCCTCGAACTGACATCAGCGGCCCCAGCCGCCCGCCTAGAAGTTGTAGAGCTTCGCGTACTCCGGATCGCTAGCCGCGATCAGCTTCGCCGTATTCACCATCACCTCGGCCTGCTTGTATGTCGCATCGTCCTGCATCTTGCCGTCCAGCATCATCACGCCGGACCCGTCTGGCATCGACTCCATGATGCGCACGGCGAACGCCACCTCATCCGGATCCGGGCTAAACACCCGCTTCGCAATCTCGATTTGCGAAGGGTGCAGCGACCACGCGCCGACACAGCCCAGCAAGAACGCCGCGCGGAACTGATCCTCGCAGGCCACCGGGTCATCGATCGCACCGAACGGGCCGTAGAACGGCAGAATGCCGGCGGCGGCGCAGGCATCGACCATGCGCGCGACCGTGTAGTGCCACAGATCCTGCTGCGCGGTCACGCGCGGCGCTTCGGCGTCATCCGGGTCGGGGTCCGTGCGAACGATGTACGAGGGATGCCCCCCGCCGACGCGCGTCGTCTTCATCCGTCGCGAGGCCGCGAGATCGGCCGGGCCAAGGCTGATGCCCTGCATGCGCGGGCTCGTCGCCGCGATCTCCTCCACATTGCTCACGCCCGATGCCGTCTCCAGGATCGCGTGCAGCATCAGCGGCTTCTTCACGCCATGCCGAGCTTCGAGCTGCGCAAGCAGCTGATCGACGAACAGAATGTCCTGCGCGCCCTCCACTTTCGGGATCATGATCACGTCCAGCTTGTCGCCGATCGCCTCGACCAATCCCATGATGTCGTCGAGGAACCAGGGGCTATCGAGGCTGTTGATCCGCGTCCAGAGCTGCGTCTCGCCGAAGTCGTTGTTATTCGCGACCTCGATCACCCCGCTGCGCGCCTCCTCCTTCATGTCTGAAGGGATCGCGTCTTCCAGATTGCCCAGCAGCACATCCAGTTGCGGGAGGATCTCCCCCACCTTCGCGCGCAGCTTTGGCAGGTGTGATGGCAGGAAATGGATCATCCGCGCCGGGCGTACAGGAATCTCCGCCAGCGGCGCGGGCGCTCCGATCGCCAGTGGCTTCATGAAATCTCGTGGATATCGCATCGGAACCTGCCAGCCTTCACGCGTAGTATTGCAGCTTGAGCAGCACCGGACGCTAGCGGCCACCCGCAGCGGCGTCAACGTCCATCTCGCCGCTAACCGTCGTCGTGCGCCGGAACGAACGGTCGAAGACCGCGTTCAGCACCAGCGAGGGCACCACGATCGCCGCGCCTCCGCCCAGCGTCCACAGCGCATTGCGCAACGGCAGCGCCGTGAACTGACGCGCGATCGCCACAAACTCATCCACGATCGGATCGCCACCGCCGGGGGCTGCCACATCCACCACCAGCCGCAGCGCGAGACTGCCGATGGCCACCGGCACCGCCGCGGTGATCAGCGCCATGCCCAGCGCAGTGAAGCGCGCGAAGCCCGACCCGGCAGCCAGCAACAGCGCGCCCAGCGCCAGGCACGCCGCCCCCAGTGGCCAAAGCCAGACCGACGCCGTGCTGTGATTGTCGGAGGAGAGCGCCTCCAGCAGCGTCTTCACCCCGCCGCCGAACGAAAACATCGACGCCCCTGCGGTGATCTCACCGCCACCCTCGAACGCCGCCACCCCGCTCGCATGGACGCGCAACGCACTGCGGCTCAGCAGCGCCGCCCGCAGCAGATCGATGTCGAACTCCCCGCCTGCTATCACCTCACTGACCGGGATCGCGAGATCGCGGATCGGGAACCCGCCGACCACCACCGGCTCACCGGCTGCGGCCTGCGCGGCAAGCTCCTCGCTCTGGGCGGCCAGCAGCGCATCGAGGTCGGTCAGAGCGACGATTCCGCGTTCGATCGCCGGCAGCGCCACCACCTCGCCCGTCGCCTGCGACGCGCTCAGCACCACCAGCCAGAGTGCGATCGCACCGGCAAGCAGAATGCCGATCAGCCACGCGGCCACCCGGCGCGTCCCGCCGCCCAGCCCATCGAACTCATCGAGCAACGGAGAAGGCGGCGTTCCGATCATCCCATGCTCCGTCGCCACCGGCGCGGGCGGAATCTCGGACGCGTCTCTGACCGGCTCGTCACCTTGCGCGCGCGTCACGAACCCTCCGCCTGCCGAGGCAGCGCAGTCAGCGAGGTGCCCGCCACCCGGTCATGCAGCGCAGGCATCGAGGGCCACCCCAGAAACATCACGAGCGAAGCAGCACCCGCCAGCGCGACGCCGCCAGCGGCAAGGGCGAACGGCAGCCACAGCCACGGAACGCCCGTGAGCAGCGCGGTCAGCGCAAGCCACACCCACGTCGGCAGCGAGATCGGATGGACCGCAAGTCGCAACGCCCGACGCCACCGCGAAGCACTGCCGTGCCCGCCCGGTTCCAGTACCTCTCCGCTCACCCTGAGCCCGTCGAAGGGTGCAAGAGCCTCGCCCGCTCCACGCGCCTCAACAGCCACAACCATCCGACGCTGGCCCGGCGTCAGACCGCCGCGCCACAGCGCAGCACCGACGTACAACGCCCATGCCGGCACCACCGCAGCCACCAGCGAGAGCGCCAGCACGGCATCGCCACCCCCCGCGTCGTCCCGCCCGAGCCCGCTGCGTAACAGCAGCCACAACGTCGCGATCACCACGGCAGCCAGCGTCGCAACGAACACCGCGGCCACATCAAAGCCAACGGCCGCAAGCCGTCGACGGCGGTCAATCCCGCCAGTGAGATCCGGAGCCTGAGCAGCCATCGCCCCATAGTACCGCCGCGCGTGTCCCAGTTCCGTGGCCTTCCCAGTCCGCCTCCAGCACCTACAGGTGGCCCCAGCCGCCCAGATCGGGGGGTGGGGGGCGTGCCCCCGAAGAGAACAGGGAGGGTGGGTAGGTTCCAACCTCGAAGAGAGTCGGGGGCGAGGACACCTCTCCAACACGAAGCAGGTGGCCGGCGTCTTGCGACCGCCCATCTCGACACGACCACACAGCCGCTACCGTAGAACCATGCGAAGACCCTCTCGCCCCTCACCTGAGCTACAAGCTGCCGCGCTCGCGCTACTGATCGCGACCGCCCTGTGGGCCGGCCTCTTCGCGCTACGCCACGAGCGAGCGGGCGACGAATTCGATGCGCTGCAGTGGGAAGTCGCCTCGATCGCCAACAAGTGGCTCTACGCCGCCGGCTCGCCACTCCGAGGCGACCCGCCACCCGACGAGGCGATCGCCAGCTACTTCGCCGCCACCGACCGGGCCGCGCCCGCCGCCGCCCGACTGGAGAATGCCGTCGAAGCCGCCATCGAGAGCCGCATCGACGCCGTCCTACGCACCGAAGGCGTGCGAGGCCGCTTTTCCTTGTTCGGTCCGCTCGCCGTCTGGCCGCCCGTCGACATCGAACTCAGCCTGTCGCCGCGCATCCTCGTCACCTCCCCGCGCGACCGTATCGAACGCCTCGACGCCACACGCCTGCGCGCCGACCTCACCACCGAGCAGGCGGTAGCGCTCGAGCAAGCGACCGAGGCCGACGACCCCGCGCTCTCCAGCCTCGTCGTCGCGACCGGCGGCATCGCCTTCTACCCGGCGATCGTCAGCAACCGCAACGGCTACGCCACCACCGTCGAAACCGCCGCGCACGAGTGGGTCCACCACTACATGGGCTTCTACCCGCTCGGCTTCGGCGTCCCCACCGGCGACCGCCAGGTGATCAGCGAGACCGTCGCCGACCACGTCGGCGACGAAGTCGCCGCGCTCATGATCGAGCGCTTCGGCGACCCGACGAGCGCCCCCACACCCGGGCGCGCATCGGGCGACTCGCCCACCACCGAAACCCTGCGCGACCTGCGCAACGAAGTCGAAGCACTACTCGCCGAGAGCCGCATCGAGGACGCCGAGCGGCGCATGGAGGAAGTGCGCCAGGCGCTCGAAGCCGAAGGCGTCCACATCCGCCGTATCAATCAGGCCTTCTTCGCGTGGACAGACATCTACGCCGCGCGCCCCGACTCGATCGACCTGCTCGGCGACCAGATCCGCACCCTCCGCACCGCCACCGGCTCACTGGCCGCGTTCATCGAACTACTCCGAGGCACAACCACCCGCGATGACATCGAACGGCTGATCGAAGCGCTGGAGACCCGCTAGCTCGATCCGCTTTCCCCTGAGTCCGCTAGGCGCGAGCGACTCCAACCTCCCCTCGCCCCATCGAGGGGAGCGGGGCCCGGGGGTGAGGGCCAGCAGACCGGCGAACACGGCCGCCGTCGGCACAGTAATCCAGCCAACGCGAAGCTGCCGGCGAGGCGCGAAGCGGCGGGGGCGTGGGGGCAAAGCCCCCACAAGGAACAAGGGCGGGTGGGTGGGTCACCCCGAAAGGGAAGAAACAGCGCGACGCAGTCGCGTCCAAACCTCCCCCGCGCGGGCCAGTAGCGAGGTCAGTACAACCTATGACAAACCCCGAAGTGCGCGGGCGGGCTAGGCAGTGCAGCCCCCACGCAAGTGGGCTACTTAACCCCGGTAGTAATCCCGGAGACCGGACGCGACTGCAGACGTCGCCGCTGCCAGAAGTAATAGGCGAGCCCGACCCCCAGCCACGGGAACCCGATCGCCCACGCGATCGGCTGCGTCGTCACCACCACTACCCACGCGAACATCGTGGCGCCGCCACCCAGCAACGCCGTGACCGGCACGCGGCGGCCTCGCACGTGCCAGTTCCACGGGATGCGGAACGGCCGCCCCAGCTCCGGCTCCGTGAACCGCAGCCGGATGATCGAGGCATGCGCGAACGTGAACGAAAGCATCGCACCGAATGCGTAGAGGCTCGCCAGCACCGTCATCCTGCCCGGCAAGATCAACAGCGAGGTTAGAATCACGGTCAGGATGATCGCGTTCACGGGGGTGTGCCGGGTGGGATGCAATTCCGAGATTCTCGCGGGCAGCAGCCCGTTGTGCCCTAGCGAGTACGCGAGCCGGGAGATGCCCAGCATGCCGGCGTTTGTTGCCAGCGTCAGGATCGCGGCCGCCAGCAGCCCGACCCACGCTTCCATCGCAGTTTGCACGGAGCCATCGAGGCCGAATTCGCTCACAATTCCCAGCACCGGGTTGGTCAAGAATTCCGTCACCAGGCGCGTCTCGTACACGCCGTCGACAAGCTCCACCGGCATCGCTGAGAGCGCCATCATCGGGATCAGCGTATACAGCACCATCACGGTCGCGAACGTCAGCAGAATCGACCGCGGCACCGTACGCGGCACGTTGCGCGTCTCCTCCGACAGGTTCGAGACGGTCTCGATCCCCGTGTAGGCAATCATCGAGATCGCGATCCCCAGCAGGAACTGCTGCAGCGTTGGCGCGGTGCCAAAGTCGATATTGCTCGTCAGCGCGTCGGTGTTGAAGACGAGCAGGAAACCCATCGCGACGAGGAACGCCTGGCTCGCCAGGTCGATCATCGCCAGCGAGATGTTGACGCGGCTCGATTCCTTCGTGCCCACGATGTTGATCACGCCCAGCGCCGCGGTGACGCCGATCGCGGCGAGGACGTTGCCGGGGAAGGCGTTCAGCGGCGGCCAGAATACCGAGAGGTATCCTGGCACCGCAAACGCCGAAATCGCGATCGTCACCACGTAGTTCAGGATCTGCGCCCACCCCACGATGAACGCGAACGCTTGGCCGAATGCCCGACGTGCGAACACCGTCGACCCCCCGGCCTCCGGCATCGCCGCCGTGCCCTCCGCGTACGTCAGCGCCGTAAACAGGAAAAAAATGCCGGAGATCACGAACACCACCGGTGTCAGCCCCAGCGCGTAGAGCGCCGTCACCCCCAGCGCGTAGTAGATCGATGAGCCCACGTTGCCGTAGGCCGCCGCGAATAGGGCGGGTACACCCAGCACCCGTTCGAGGCCACGCTGTGGTCGCCTGCGCACCACGCGCACATCGCCGCGTCGCTGTCCTCGGCTGATCCGCAGCCGCGACTCGCGGCGCGCTCGATTGCCCGACTGACCCTCGTCTGGTGACTCGCTGCCGGATCGACCTTCGCTCAACGGGCCCTCCGCGGAGATCGTGCGGGAGGCGGGCTAGTCGTCGTCGGGCTGCCCGCCGTCGTCCTGCTCGTCGATGCCGCTAGTCGTCGAGATCGTTCTTGACGTTCACGGTCACGCGAATTTCGGTGCTGCCCAGTCTCCGGTCGCGCACCGTGATGCGCAATGAGTAAGTCCCGTCTGGCCCCTCCGTGGTGTCCCACGTTGCCAGCGTCTGCTGCACCGTCGGCGAGCTGGTGATCGCTGCCAGCTCCGTCCACTGCGCGGGCTGGATGCCGATGCCGACCTCCACCACCGCCCGGTCGAGCTCCCCGGAGACCACGCTGCCGCGGATCTCCACGGTGCCGGCGATCGTGCTGCCCGCCAGCGGGGCCAGGATCTCAGCCCACGGTGCCAGGTCCAGCTCCGCGCCATCCTCGCCGTTGTCCACCACGACCGGCACCGTGAATCGCAGATCACCGCGCTTGCTGTCGGTCAGGATCACCCGCAGCGTGTAGCTACCGTTCGGCAGGTTGCGCGAGTCCCACAGCGCGAGCACGCCGTCCTCCACCTGCGTCGTTGAACTCCGCTGCGTGATCCACACGTCCGGTGCCTCCCCGCGTGACCAGCCGACGGCGTAGCTCACGAAACCCTCGGACGCGGCGCGGCCCAGCACGCTGACCACCCCGTTCACCGACTGCGTCGCCACCGGCGAGACCACGCGCAGCAGCGTTGAAGCTGTCACGCTCTCGTCGGTCGGCGCCATCAGCGCGCTGATGCCGTGGCGCGCGGCCCAGTCATCTAGCCCGCCCCAGACGGCGACCTCCTCGCCGTCATCGTCTTTCAGGTAGATCTCATCCCGCGGCAGCACCAGCCGCAGCTCCTCGCTGACGAACGCCGCGGGCGTCGTCGGGGCGGCCAGCAGCCCCGTGCGAGTGTCGATCTGCACCAACTGCCACCAGTCGTCCTGCAGCCCCGCCAGCGACTCCGTGTCGCCCCGCAGCACGTCCGAGGCGAAGAGCCCCGTGTAGCGATTGACGTTCGGGCAGAGGTCGCTCGGCAGCTTCCCGGACGGCCAGCACAGCTCTCGCGAAACCAGCCCGCTCGCTGGCCGCGTGAAGCGCGACGGCTCGATCTCCAGGTAGTCGTGCGCTTTCACCATGAAGTCCCGCCACGCCCGCCACGAGATCGATGTCGAGACGATGTTCACCATCGGCGCGTTGTCCGAGTTGCCGGCCCACACCCCCGCCACCAGGTCGGGCGTGAACCCGACCGCCCAGGTGTCGCCGATCTGACGCAGATCGTTGTCGAACGGCTCGCTCGTCCCCGTCTTCACCGCCGAAGAGCGTCCGGGCAACGCCAGCGCCCCGCAGGCGGAGAACGTCAGGCACTGGTTGTTGCCATCCGAGAGCACGGAGGTCACTAGGTAGGCGAAGTTGCTCGCGATCACGCGCCGCTCGGGCGGCTCATCGAACTGGTAGAGCGTCGCGCCATCGGCGTCGGTCACGCGCAGCAACGCCACCGGCTCCAGCGTGCGCTCGCCGGGGTCGAACGGCGTCAGCACTTCCTGCCCGCGCATGATCCCCTCGTTCGCCAGCACGCTGTTCGCGAAGACGATGTCCTCCAGCGTGATCTCGCCGCCACCCAGCGTCAGCGACGGGCCGTACCCCAGCGGGTTGTCCAGCGTCGTGAAGCCGACCTCTTTCAGCACCGAGATCACGTTGTCGACCCCGGCGAACAGGATCGCCTTGAATGCCGGCGTGTTCAGCGAATTGCCCAGCGCCTGGTTCGCCGGAATCACCCCCTGGAAGCGGCAGTCGCCCACGATCACGCACTCGCCCGTGTTGAAGTTGCGAGGCCCGAACGGCTCTCCTGTCGCCGCATCGATGATCTGGTACGGCATGTCGAGGATCCCGGTGCCCGTGCTCCACCCCTGCATGAACGCCGTCATATACGTGAACGGCTTCAGCGTGGACCCCGGCGAGTTCTCGGCGACGATGTTGTCGTTGCGACCTTCGATGTCGTCGCGGAAATAGTCGCGACTGCCCACGTAGACGATGATCTGCCCCGTCTTCGGATCGATCGCGAACATGGCCCCGTTGTGCGCGTCGGAACTCTCCTCGAACTCTGTGATCCACTCCTCGAGGATCGCCTCCGCCTCCTTCTGCAGCGTCAGGTCCAGCGTCGTGAAGACCTCCAGCCCATCGTCGAAGATCGCACGAGGCCCGAATCGCGCCTCGATCTCCTGCGCCACGCGCCCGAGCACGAAGTGCGCCGCCTCGATGTCGAAGCGGCCAGTCTTGAACGTGATCTGCTCGACCGCCGCGGCGTCCGCTTCCTCGCGCGTGATGCTGCCGCTCGCCACCATGAAGCTCAGCACCTCGCGCTGCCGCGCCTTCGCGGCTCCGACGAGTTCGCCGTCGCTGGTGAGGTTCAAGAACGGGTCGTACAGCGAAGGTTGCTGCGGAATGCCCGCCAGCAGCGCCGCCTCCGCCAACGTTAGATCAGCCGCAGTCTTGTCGAAGTAGCCCTGTGCTGCAGCCTCAACGCCGGTATAGATGCTGCCGTACGAGATCGAGTTCATGTACCACTCGAGAATCTGAGTCTTCTCGTAGCGCTGCGTCAGCTCGATCGCGATCGCCGCTTCCTTCAGCTTGCGATCCACGCTGCGGATCGCGCGCTCCTCAAAGCGGATATAGACATTCTTCGCGAGCTGCTGCGTCAGCGAAGAGCCGCCCGACCCCTCGAACACCGATCCGCCGAACGGCGAGAAGTTCTCCCACGCCGCCCGCGTCAGCCCGCGAATGTTCAGCCCGTTGTTCATCCAGAAGTCACGGTCCTCGGTCGCCACCGTCGCATCGACGAGGAACTCCGAGATCTCATCGAACGGCACCGGACGCCGCAGCCCGCTCAACGGGTCGACGAACTCGTAGAGCAGCACCCCGTTGCGGTCGTAGATGCGCGCCCCACCGCGCGAGAGCTGATCGATCAGCTCGGACGGTGGCGCCACATCGCGCACGAACTCGTCGTACTTCGTCTTCCCATGGATCACGCCCCCGCCAACGGCCGCGATCACGACGACGACCAGGAACACCAGCACTGCACCCAGCGTGATCAACCCACGGCTGCGTCGCGGCGGCGGCGCACCACCACGTCCGCTGCGCCGTCGCCGCCGTCGACGTGCAAGCCCCGCCCCGCTCACGCGACCCTCCGCACGACAGCGCCGCTACGGTCGGCCCGCTCACCCTGAGCCTGTCGGAGGGTGTTTACGCGCCGGTGATCCCGACGAAGCGCCGCGCGTCGACCCTCCACTCTTCCCCTCCAGGTCGGGGGCGCGGGGGGCTTGCCCCCCGAAGAGATAAGGGAGGGCGGGTGGGTTCCAACTTCGAGGGTGACCGCGGGAACCGAAGCCGCTCCAACGCGAAGCCAGTCGTGGTCGGCTGAGGGCCAGGCAGCGCAGCCAGCGTGGGGCGCTCGCGGGGACGCAGAGTGAATGATTGTCGAACCTCCGCCCGCCGCAGCGATCGTATCCGTTCCGCATCGCGCCAGTCGAGGGCCACGCGTCGAGGGCCGCACGAGCGGAAGCGCCTATGGTGCGGTGAGAGGGGTCTGCCTATAGTCGCACACAGCGGTGTCAACACCGAACGAGGACGTCACGACCCGCGGATGGCACCACCGGGAGCGCAAGAATGGCCCTGAGCGCGGACGAAGTCCGGTACATCGCACGCCTCGCCCGCGTCGCCCTCAGCGACGAAGAAGTCGCACGCCTCCAGGGCCAGCTCTCCGACATCCTCGACCACTTCGCCGTGCTCAACGAAGTCGACACCGAGGGCGTCCCCCCCACCGCCCAGACCTTCGAAATGACCAATGTGCTGCGTGAGGACGAGACCGCCCCCTCGAACACCCGAGACGAAATCCTTGCCAACGCCCCCCGCGAGGACGGCGGCTACTTCCGCGTCCGTGCCGTGCTCGACTGAGGAGGACATGCGCACTTCCAACAGCCCGGTCCCAATTCCAGTCCCATCCATCCAGCTCGAGATCGGGGGCGCGGAGGCTCCGCCCCCGACAGAATGGGCGGGTCTGTGGGTCTTCTACCCACTGGCTGCCCAACGTGGATCTTTCGCTCCCCCCGTCGAGGCTCCGAGTGCCTGACATCAACCTCGATCGCACTGCCCACCAGCACGCCGCCGCCCTGCGCGAAGGTGACTACACCGCCCGAGCACTCGCAGAGGCCACCCTCGCACTCGTGCATGCGCAGGAAGCGGCGATCAACGCCTACATCACCCTCATGGACGACGAAGCGCTCGCCCAGGCGGACGCCGCCGACGCCCGCATCGCCGCTGGCGAGGGTGAGCCATTAACCGGCATCCCGATCGCGATTAAAGACCTGCTCTCCACCAACGGCACACTCACCACCGCCGGCTCGAACATGCTCGGCAACTTCATTCCGATCTCCGACTGTACCGTCGTCGCCCGGCTGCGAGAGGCCGGTGCCGTCTTCATCGGCAAAGCCAACCTCGACGAATTCGCTATGGGCTCATCGACCGAACACTCCGTCTACGGCCCCACCCGCAACCCGTGGGACACCGAGCGAGTGCCGGGTGGCTCCTCTGGAGGCTCGGCGGCAACCGTCGCCGCGGGCGGCGTCCCGATCTCCGTCGGCTCCGACACCGGAGGCTCGATCCGCCAGCCCGCCGCGCTCACCGGCGTGCTCGGCCTCAAGCCCACCTACGGCCGCGTAAGCCGCTTCGGTGTCGTCGCCTTCGCCTCCTCGCTCGAACAAGTCGGCCCCTTCGGCCGTGACGCGGAAGACATCGCCAACCTGCTCGCCACGATTGCCGGCGTCGACCCGATGGACGCCACCACCGCCCCCGTCGACGTGCCCGACTACACCGCCGGCTTCGACCGCGGCCTCGACGGCCTGCGGGTCGGCGTCCCCGTCGAACTCTCCGGTGCTGAAGGCATGGACGACGGCGTGCGCGAAGCCGTCGAAGCCGCGATCGACGTCTTCGAGGCCAACGGTGCGACCATCGACCGCGACGTCTCGCTGCCCTCCGTGCAGGCGGCCTTGCCGGTTTACTACCTGATCGCCCCCTCCGAAGCCTCCGCTAACCTCGCCCGCTACGACGGCGTGAAGTACGGCTTCTCCGTCCACGACGCCGAGACCATGTGGGACGAGATGGAGCAGACGCGAGGGCAGGGCTTCGGCGACGAAGTGAAGCGCCGCATCATGCTCGGCACCTACGCACTCTCCACCGGCTACTACGACGCCTACTACCTGAAAGCGCAGAAGGTCCGAACCGTGATCAGGCGCGAATTCGAAGCCGCGCACAGCGCCTACGACGTGCTAATCACCCCCACCACGCCGACCACCGCCTTCAAGATCGGCGACAAGATCGACGATCCCTTCGCCATGTACCTCAACGACCTCTTCACCATCCCCGTCAACATCGCCGGCCTACCCGCGATCAGCGTCCCCTGCGGCATCGCTGACGGCCTCCCGGTCGGACTGCACCTCGTCGGCCGCGCCTTCGAGGAAGCAACCCTGCTCCGCGCCGCCAACGCCTACGGCACCCTCACCGACTGGCACGAGCGACGACCGCCCTCCGTCACCTGAGGCCCGAAAGGGCCTACAAGGCCTCCGACGCGGTGGCCACAACACGAGCAGCCCGCTCACCCTGAGCCTGTCGAAAGGGGACCAAGCTCCAGCACTCCGGTATTCACCGCCACTGTCCCTCTTCACCTCACTCCCATCCTGATCTACTCCCATCTCCCTCCAGATCGGGGGCGCGGGGCGGAGCCCCCGAAAGAACGGGCGGGTGGGTGGCTCCCTTATTCAGATGGTCGCGGGTGGAGGCGAACCTTCGACGCAAAGCAAGTCGCGGGTACGCACATCCAACCAACGAAAGCGGCCCCAGCCGCCCAGTCGCCCGCCGCCTGCTAACCTGCTCTCCCATGACCCAACAACCACCTCCGCCGCCACCGCCCTCCGACGGCACCGACGAGGAAGAAGACCTCCAGCTCAAGATCAGCGGCCTGCGCACCGTCCCCGAAGCCGGCGAGCCCGGCGAAATGGCGATCGAACTGAACACCACCCGAGGCGTGATCGAAACCCGCCTCCACCCCTGCGAAGGCAAAACCGGCTGCGCCATCTTTGTCGGCGGCGCGATGGGCGGCCTTGATGGCCCGGCCGACCGCGTCTACCAGCGGCTCGGCCGTGACCTCGTCGCGCGCGGCATCACCTCCGTGCGAGTGCAGTGGCGCAAACCCGGCGAATTCGAGGAATGCGTCATGGACGCGCTCGCCGCCTGCTCCTTCATGAAAGGCATCGGCGCGGAGAACGCCGTGATCGTTGGCCACTCGTTCGGGGGTGCCGTCGCGATCAAGGCTGGTCAGCTCGGCGACCTCGTTGGTGCCGTCGCCGCCATGTCTTCGCAGCGCCACGGCACGCAGGACGTCGACACGCTCGGCAAGCCACTGCTGCTCGTCCACGGCTCAAACGACGACATCCTCGACATGGCAGCGTCGGAAGACATCCACGAGCGAGCGAAAGATCCGAAGCAACTTGTGATCCTCGAAGGCGCCGGTCACGGCCTGCTGGAAGCCGCCGACGAGGTCTACGAACGTCTGACAAATTTCATCACCGAACACGTCGGCGACGCCGAGTTTGAATAACGCCTGACATAGCGGGACGTTCATCACCGATCGGCCCCCGCCACATCCCGTATAGTGGTCACCGGCGGCGGGCACCCTACCGGTCCCCCCACTGACACGTCATCAGCGGAGGTGATCCCCACTCTTCATGTGCATGTGTCCTCGAAGCGAGCTCGCGGGGCGGCAGCAGCCCGGTTGCCGTGAGCGCCTGTGGAGGTTTGAACAATGACATCTGACGCACCGACTCTCAGCCCCGGCCTTGAAGGCGTACCGATCGCCACATCGTCGGTATCGAAAGTAGACGGGGAAGCGGGACGGCTTACCTATCGCGGCTACCCGATCGAAGACCTCGCCCTGCGCGCGACCTTTGAGGAAATCGTCGCCCTGCTCTACGACGGCCAGCTACCCAACGCCGCTCGCCTGAGCGAAATCATCGCCCAGCTTGAGCGCGACCGCGCCCTCACAGACGGCCAGATCGAATTCGCCCGCTCAGCCGCGAAGCTCTCTCACCCGATGTTCGCGCTGCAGGCCGCGACCGCCATCCTTGGCCCGGACGTCAACGACTTCGAGGCCGACATCGACGTCGCCACCGACCGTGGCATCGCCCTCGTCGCGAAGGTCGGCCACCTCGTCGGCGTGATCGCACAGTCCGTCGCCGGTCGCCCATACGACGGCCCCCGTGCCGGCGAATCGCACGGCACCATGATGGTGCGCATGATCACCGGCGAAGAGCCATCAGCGGCGCACCTGCGCTCCATGAACGCCGTGCTCACGCTCCAGGCCGACCACTCCGCCGGTAACGCATCGACCTTCACGGCCCGCGTCGTCGCCTCGACGAAGTCCGAGCCGGAAGCTGTTATCTCCTCCGCCATCGGCGCCCTCTCGGGCCCCGCGCACGGCGGAGCGAACGAAGCCTCCCTGCGGCTCTTCCAGCAGATCAAAGACCCCGCGAAGGCGAAAGACGAGATCGAGCGGCTGCTCAACGACCGCTACAAGATTCCCGGCTTCGGCCACCGCGTCTACCACGTCAAAGACCCGCGCTCGATCGTCATCCAGACGCTCGCCGGCGAGGTGATCGAGGCAGGCACAGAGGTTGGCGACCTCTACCAGATCGCGCTCACCGTGGAGCAGGTCGCCACCGACCGCCTCGGATCGCGTGGCCTCTTCCCGAACGTCGACCTCTTCTCCGGCTGCATCTTCGCGGCGATTGGAGTGCCGACCGACTTCTTCACCCCGATCTTCGCGGCGGCGCGAACGCTCGGCTGGGCCGTGCACTTCCAGGAGCAATGGGACTCCGGAAACCGTATCTTCCGCCCGAAGCAGATCTACACGGGAGAGCCCGAGCGCGACTTCATCGAAATCGACAACCGCTAAGGCGAAGCCTCACAGCGAGGCCGGCGCAAAGCCCATCAAAGAAGAGGCCGCCCACCGGGCGGCTTCTTCATGTCTCCATCCCCAGATCGGGGGTGCGGAGGGCGAGTTCGGCAGGGATAAGGGGGATGGGCGAGGGTCATCTCACAGAGGGTCGTGGGCGAAGGCATATGTCAAACACGAAGTGGGCCGCGGGCACGCACATCCAAGCAACGAAAGCAGCCTAGCCGCTCCAGATCGGGGGGTGTGGGGAGCGTGCCCCCGAAGAGATAGGGCGGGTGGGTTTCTAACCCAATGCCTCGCCAACGCACAGAACCACATCGAGCCCACGAGAACCAACAACGCGGACCCGCACCCCACAGTGCGAAGCAGCTACCCGAGGTAGTTGAGCCCCAGCGCCTCGCGCACCTCGCGCATCGTCTCCTCGCCGAAGTCCCGAGCGTACGTGCTGCCCGCAGCCAGCACCTGCTTCACCTGATCCGGCCGCGCTTCGTAGTACGCGCGTCGCTCGCGAATCGGGTCGAGGAAATCGTTGAGCGCCTTCGCCAGCTTCTGCTTCACCTCGACATCGCCGACCGTGCCCAGCACGTAGCGCTCCTTCAGGTCAGTCACCTCATCGACGTCCGGGTTGAAGGCATCGTGGTACATGAACACCGGATTGCCCTCCACGTGTCCCGGGTCGGTCGCCCGCAGCCGCGTCGGATCGGTGAACATGCTCGAGATCTTTTGCACGACCGTCTCCGTGTCGTCCTTCAGGTCGATTGTGTTGCCCAGCGACTTCGACATCTTCGCGTCGCCGTCGAGCCCCACCAGCCGAGGCATCTCACCCGTCATCCCCTTCGGCACCGGGAATACCTCGCTGAAGCGCTTGTTGAAGCGTCGCGCCACCTCGCGCGTCATCTCGATGTGCGGCAACTGGTCCTCGCCGACGGGCACCGCGTGTGCCTTCGGCAACAGAATGTTCGCCACCTGCATCACCGGGTACGTGAAGAACGCGACCGGCACGGAATCCACCTTCGCCTCAACGTCCGCCATCTCCGCCTTCAGCGTCGGATTGCGTTGCAGTCGTCCCATGCCGATGAACCAGCTCAGCAGCGTCGTCAGTTCCGCATGCTGCGGCACCTGACTCTCGATCACGTAGTGCCCCTGCTCCGGGTCGAGGCCCACGGCAAGCCAGTCGAGGGCCACCTCGAACACCGACTCACGCACGTGGTCGATATCGTCCGCATAGTCCGAGACCTGGTAGTCCGCGATCAGCCAGAACGACTCGAACTGCTCCTGCAGCGCCACCCACTGCTGCAGCGCCCCGGCGTAATGCCCGAGGTGCAAAGCACCACTGGGCCGGATACCCGTCAGAATGCGCGGTCGGTCGACCATCTCTACTCCGTGATCGAATTACCGAGTGTCGAAGCAACGGCCCGCAAGCCGCGCCCTCGCTACCTTACGTCGGCGCAATCGCCCCCGCGACTAACCGAGGCCCAACGAGCCGCCAACCGCCCGCTTCAGACCGCCCGCCCTTTGATCTGTGGGGGCACAGCCCCCACAGATCAAAGGGCGGGCGGGTGGGTCCATTCCAAAAAGCACAGCGCGGCGTAGCCGCGACCATCCCCCCGCCGCGAACCACCGAGGCGAAACCGAAACACCGAGCGCAGGAGCCGCGAATCGCGACAAACCTCCAGGGCCCGAAGAGCCTACGGGAGACGCGAAGCGTCACATCTGGTCGGGAGCGGCGACGCCCATCAGACCCAGCGTGCGGGCCAGCACCACTTGTGTAGCTTCCATCAGCAGCAGGCGAGCGTGAGACAATGGCTCATCGTCCTCATTGATCACGTGGCACTGCGTGTAGAACGCGTGGAACGCCTGCGCCAGATCCGTCGCATAGTGCGGCAACGGCTGGGGCTCCAGGCTCGCGGCGATCGCCTCCAGCACCTCCGGCAACAGCAACAACTTGCGTAGCAACGTCAGCTCCGCCGGGTGGCGCAACAGCGACGTGTCGGCACCCTCCGACGTCAGCCCCGCCTCGGTCGCCTTTTCCACCACGCTCGCGATCCGGGCGTGGGCGTACTGCACGTAATAGACCGGATTCTCGTCCGACTGCTTCTTCGCCAGATCGAGGTCGAAGTCGATCGGCGAATTCGGCGACGTCGCGAGGAAGAAGAACCGGGTCGCATCTGAGCCCACCTCCTCGACCACCTCGCGCAGCGTCACAATCTCGCCGGCGCGCTTGGACAGCGGCACCACCTCATCGCCGCGGCGCAGCGCGACCAGCTGGTACAGCAGCACCTCAAGCTTCTCCGGGTCCTCGCCCAGCGCCTCCATCGAAGACCTCAGCCGGGAGACGTGCCCTTGGTGGTCGGCGCCCCAGATATCGATCACGCGGCCGAAGCCGCGGCCGGCGAACTTATCGAAGTGGTACGCGATATCTGTCGCGAAATACGTCGGCGCACCGTCCGACCGGATCAGCACATTGTCCTTCGACTCGCCGAGCAACGAGGACGCGAACCACACCGCCCCGTCCCGCTCCACGATGTGCCCCTGGTCGCGAAGCGAGCCCAGGATGCGGTCGTACGGGCCGCCCTCCACCTGCAACGACCGCTCCGAGAACCACGAGTCGTACTCGACCCCGATCAGCGTCAGATCCTCGCGGATCTGCCCGATCATCGCCCCGATACCCGCCTCGCCCAGCGCGGGGTCGGGCTCCTCGCCCTCCGGCCGTAGGAACCGCTCGCCGACCTCGTCCTTGATCGCCTGCGCGACATCAATCATGTACTCGCCGGGGTAGCCGTTCTGGGGAATCTCCGAGTCGCGGCCGAAGAGTTGCTCGTATCGCGCGTAGAGCGTGCGACCGAAGATCGACACCTGCGTCCCCGCATCGTTGACGTAGTACTCCTCCTCGACGTCGAAGCCCGCCGCCCGCAACACCGAGGCGAGTGTCGAACCGATCACCGCACCGCGCGCATTCGCGATGTGTACTGGCCCCGTCGGGTTCGCCGACAGGTACTCCACCTGTACTTTCCGCTGCCCACCCGCATCGCTCGAGGCGTACTCGGCGCCGGCAGCCGCGATCTCTGGCGCGCGGTCAGCCAGCCAGCCCTCGCCCAGGCGGAAATTGAGAAATCCGGGCTGCGCGACCTCCACCTCGGAGACCGCCTCGTGCGAGGGCACGTGCGACCGCAGCACCTCGGCCACCTCCACCGCCTTCATGCGGGCGAGCCCCTGAATGCGCAGCGGCAGATTCGCCGAATAGTCGCCGTGCTCGGGTCGCTGAGGATGCTCCAGTTCCACCTCGGACGCGGCAAACTCCGGCAGATCGCCGGCAGCCTGAGCAGCAGCAAGCGCCGCCTCAACCAGCGAGATCAGTTCGTCGCGAATCACGTAATGCGTCCCTCGGTGTAGGCGGTCACGTCGATGGGTGACCTAGTGTAGCGCGGCGGGGGGGGGGGGGGG
>PVBE012145111.1_pt1 | contig 111841 bp, 82 predicted proteins | sample 1631181 | NCBI WGS metagenome assembly PVBE01 (sample SAMN08397723, study PRJNA350692) | Marine metagenome, whole genome shotgun sequencing project. | isolation source: water | place: Pacific Ocean | collected 2012-04 | reverse complement strand
TGGCACAGCGCCGCGGGCGAGGGCCTCTACATGAGCGTCGTGCTCCTGCCGCCGCCGCCGCCCATCGCGCCGGCCGCCCTGACCCTCGCGGCCGCCCTGGGTCTGCTCGATGGCTTGCGAGCTCTCGGTCTCGAGCGCGGCAGGCTCGAGTGGCCCAACGACCTGACCGTCGATGGAGCCAAGCTCGGCGGCTGCCTCGTGGAGAGTCGCGGTCTCGACCCCGCCCGCCCGCATCATGTGCTGGGCATCGGAGCCAACATCGCCCAGCGTTCGTTCCCCGCCCAGCTGCTCGAGGAACGTCCGGTCACCAGTCTGGCCCTGCAAGGGCTCTCGACGGCTGTCTCCGAAGCCGCGGCGAGGGTCTTGGAGGCCCTTCCCGCGCGACTGGCCCAGGCCGGCGAGGGAAGCGAGCGCCTGACGCGCGACTTCCTGGCGGCCAGCGCACTGCTCGGCGAGCTCGTGACCGTCAAATCGGGCGCCGCGCAGAGCACGGGCGTCGTACGCGAGCTGACTTTCGCGCGCGGACTGGGCCTGGAATGCCCCGACGGCGCGCTCGAGACCCTGGCCCTCGAGCACATTAGCCGACTCGAGATCCTGAGCGGGTGAACGAATCGGCCTGCCGCGGCGCCTATACTGTGCGGCTCCCCAACCGCCGAGATTCCATGAAACGCGACCACGACAGAGCTCCCAACGAGATGCGCCCGATCTCCTTCGAGCGCGGTTTCAACAAGGCACCCGGCTCGGTGATGGCGTCCTTCGGGGACACGCGCGTGCTGTGCACCGCGATCTACACCGACGGGGTCCCACCCTTTCTGCAGGGCAAGGGACGCGGTTGGCTCACGGCCGAATACTCGATGCTCCCCTCCTCCACCGGCACGCGCAAGCAGCGTGACCGCACCGGACGGGTCGACGGCCGCTCGGTGGAAATCCAGCGCTTGATCGGACGCTGCCTGCGAGCGGTGATGGACTTCAAGCAGATGAGCGAGCGCACCATCTGGCTCGACTGCGATGTGATCCAGGCCGACGGCGGAACGCGCACGACGGCCATCTCCGGCGCCTACGTGGCGCTGCACGACCTTCTGACGACCATGGACGAGCGCCGCATCCTGCGCGGCTGGCCGCTCCTGACCCAGGTCGGCGCGATCTCGGCCGGAGTAGTCGGGGGCGAGGTTCTGTGCGACCTCTGTTATGCCGAGGACAGCACCGCAGACGTGGACCTGAACCTCGTAATGACCGGCGACGGACAGTTCATCGAGGTCCAGGGCTCCGCCGAGGGTGCACCCTTCGACCGCGAGTCCCTCGACAGCATGCTGGAGGTCGGTGACGCGGCCATCCGACGCATCTTCGAGGCCCAGACCCAGGCGCTGCACGGCGCCTGATCCGAAGAGGCGGCATACGTGCGGATCCTGATCGCCAGCGGCAACGCGAAGAAGCGCCGTGAGCTGGTGGAGATGCTCACGCCCGCGGGCGTGACCGTACTCGGTCCCGAGGACGTGGGCGGCCTGCAGGAGGTGATCGAGGACCAGCCGACCTTCCTCGGCAACGCCCGCAAGAAGGCGGCCGCGGCGGCGTGCGCCCACGGCTGCTGGGCCCTGGCGGACGATTCCGGCCTCGAGGTGGACCACCTCGGCGGCGCCCCGGGCGTCCACTCCGCGCGCTTCGCGGGCGCCCACGGCGACGACGCCGCGAACAACCGCCGCCTCCTGAGCGAGCTGGAGGGGGTCGGCGAGGCCGATCGCACGGCGCGCTTTGTGTGCGCCCTGGTCCTGGCGCGCGCCGACGGTTCGTCGGCCATCGAGCTCGAAGGAACGGCCCGCGGCCGCATCCTGACCGAGCCTCGCGGCGACGGCGACTTCGGCTACGACCCCCTGTTCCTTTTCACCGAGGAGGGCTTTGAGCAGACTGGTCGCGGATTCGCCGAGCTTTCCCTGGCGGAGAAGTCCGAGGTCAGCCACCGCGGACGAGCCCTGCGGCAGCTCCTCTCACGACTGAACGAAGCGACGGCGACCAGCCGCTGAAACGACGGTCCCGGTGGACACCCAGCACATCCGCAACTTCTCGATCATCGCGCACATCGACCACGGGAAGTCCACCCTGGCCGATCGCATGCTCGAGATTTCCGGAGCGGTGAAGAAGCGCGACATGCGCAGCCAGATTCTGGACGACATGGAGCTGGAGCGCGAGCGGGGCATCACGATCAAGGCGCGCGCCGTGACGATCCATCACGAGGTGGACGGCGAGCGCTACCAGCTCAATCTGATCGACACGCCCGGGCACGTGGACTTCAGCTACGAGGTTCAGAAGAGCCTGCAGGCCTGTGAGGGCGCAGTGCTGCTGGTGGACGCTTCCCAGGGAGTCGAAGCCCAGACCGTGGCCAACGCCTACCTGGCCGTCGAGCAGAACATGGAGATCCTTCCGGTCTTGAACAAGATCGACCTGGCCCATGCACACGCCGACGAGGTGGCCGAGGAGATCGAGAACAGCCTGGCCATCGAGGCCACCGACGCCCTGCACATCTCCGCCAAGACCGGCAGCGGCTGTCACGAGGTGCTCGACCGCATCGTCGAGCGCATCTCGGCGCCCCAAGGCGATCCCGACGCCCCGCTCCAGGCCCTGATCTTCGACGCCGTCTACGACGAGTACCGCGGCATCATCGTCTACCTGCGGGTGTTCAACGGAACCCTGCGGCGACGCGACATGGCCCGCATGATCGGGACCGGCAAGGTGTACGAGGCGGTCGAGATCGGCCGCTTCTCGCCGGCCATGACCGCCTGCGAGGAGCTCTCCACGGGCGAGGTCGGCTATCTGGTCTCCAACATCAAGCGTCTCGGTGACGTGAGCGTGGGCGACACGATCACCCTCGACAAGGGGCCCGAGGTGGAGATGCTCCCCGGCTACGAGGAGCCCGCTCACATGGTCTTCGCGGACTTCTACCCCACCAATCCCGGTGAGTTCCAGCACCTCCGGGATGCGCTCGAAACCCTCTCCCTCTCGGACTCGGCCCTCTCGTTCCAACCCGAGAGCTCGGACGCCCTCGGCTTCGGTTTCCGCTGCGGATTCCTCGGCCTCTTGCACATGGAGATCATTCAACAGCGGCTCGAGCGCGAGCACGACCTCGACATGATCCAGACCGCGCCGTCTGTGACCTACCGCATCCGGGATGAGGCCGGGAAGGAGACGGAAATCCGCTCCCCGGGCCAGCTCCCCTCTCCGGACACCTTCGTGGATCTCTTGGAGCCAGTGGCGCGCACCAGCATGTTGATCCCCGTGGATTTCATCGGGGCGCTGATGCAGATCGCCAGCGACCACCGCGGGACATTCGTGCGTCAGGAGCACCTCTCTCCCACGCGCGTTCAGCTGGTGTTCGATCTGCCGATGGCCGAGATCATCTATGACTTCTACGACAAGCTGAAGTCGGTCACGCGCGGCTACGGGACGCTCAACTACGACCTGCTCGGGTTCCACGCCGATGACCTCGTGCGGCTCGAGATCCTGGTCAATGGAGAATCGGTCGACGCTCTCTCCAGTATCGTCCACCGCTCCCAGGCCGACTACCGCGGCCGCCAGACCCTCAAGCGTCTGCGCAAGGAGATCCCGCGCCATCTGTTCGAGGTCCGACTGCAGGCCGCGATCGGCAGCCGCATCATTGCCCGCGAGTCCATCGCCGCCCTGCGCAAGGACGTGACGGCCAAGTGTTATGGGGGCGACATCACGCGCAAGCGCAAGCTGCTCGAGAAGCAGAAGAAGGGCAAGCGCCGCATGCGACAGGTCGGGAACGTGGACATCCCCCAGAAGGCGTTCCTCGCTGTGCTCGGCGGAGACGAGAAGTGACCATGAGCGACCGGAAACAACCCGGTAAGAGCGGCGGCGAGTCCAAGCATCCGTGGCGCGACAACATCGAAGCGATCACGATGGCCATCATCATGGCCGTGATGCTGAAGTACTTCGTCGTCGAGGCCTACAAGATCCCCACCGGGTCCATGCAGCCCACGCTGATGGGCAACGTCGAGACGCAGATCTTCGATCGCATCCTGGTGGACAAGTTCTCGTTCCACTACCGCGACCCCAAGCGCTTCGAGGTGGTCGTCTTCAAGTACCCGCTCGACATCTCCAAGAACTTCATCAAGCGCATCGCGGGCATCGGCCCCGAGGAGTTGAAGGTCGAGAACGGAGACCTGTGGCACCGCGCCGACGCCAACGAGCCCTGGAGCGCCCTGCGTCGCCCGCGTCCGGTGCAGGAGTCCGCCTGGAAGCGGCTGTATCCTGGCGCGCCAGGCAGCAAGACCTGGAAGGTGCTCGCGGGCACGGAGGATTGGAGAGCCTCGAAGGACACGATCATCGCCCGCGGCTCCGGCTCCGTGCGCTTCCCCCAGAGCGGGCTGATCACCGACCAGTACCGCGACGGCTACCCGCTCAGCATCCGCGACAAGATCGTGCGGCGGGTCGGAAGCTCGGCGCACATGGTCGGCGACCTGCGCATCTCGGCAGAGCTGGAGGCCCTGGCCGGATGTGAGTCCGTCACGGTCCAGCTCCGCGAGGGCGACCGTCGCTACCTCTTTCGCCTGCCGGGTCCCGCGGCCCCGCCGGACGCCCGCCCCTCGATCCGCTTCGAGCGAGCCGGAGCGATCGGCGGCGGGCCGGGCGGTGCGATCGAAATGGCGGGTTCATGGCGACTCGAGGCGGGCCGGGCCATCGAGTTCTCCGCTCAGAACCTCGACGACATGCTGACGCTCGAGCTGGACGGAGAGGTCGTCCTCGAACTCGAGGTCCCCCCGGCCACCGACCAGAGCTCGTTCCTGTTCTTGCACGTGGAGGGCGAGGGCGCAGACTTCTCCGAAGTTCAGGTCGAGCGCGACATCTACTACATCTCCGACGCGCGCAAGATCACGCACTGGAAGATCCCCGCGGGCCACTTCGTGATGCTGGGTGACAACACCCAGGACTCGAGCGACAGCCGCGAGTGGACCTGGCGCTCCTACGCCTTGCCCGGAACAGGCGTCGTGCGGGGAAACCTGCGCCTGAACGAGGAGAACCCGCGCACCGTGAAGGGCCTGCCCGGCGGGCCCGAGGTCTGGTTCCGGGACGAGTGGGGCGAGCGCCACCACTGGCGAGGGGGCGAGGCGCGCCAGCTCGGGGACGAGGAGGCGCCCTTCGTACCGCGGCGCCTCATCACCGGGCGCGCCGTGGTCGTTTTCTGGCCCATCAAGTGGGGTCTGGGGCTCTGGCGCCTGCGCTGGATCCGCTGATTCGCAAGCACCGGTTTTCCACAGACGCCGCGTAGCCCGTCGAGAGGAGGTTCGGGAGAGTCGTGGGTCAACAACGACCTCGCCGCGCAAGGGGGCACCTACCCCGTCCAGTGCTTTTTCCGCCTCATCTGGGCATAAATACCGGCCCGGGACAGCCTTGGGGCGATCCCGAGATTGCGATGACATTCGAGCTATCGTCCGAGCACCAACGGCGCTCTGGCGCTCCAGCGTGTTCTCGTCGGAGACCTTCGCAGGACTACCCACAGGTTATCCACAGAGTTGCGAGGGCTCTCGCGACCCCAGATGGAATGAAACATCCCTGCTGGATCCGGTTCGCAATCCTCCTCTGGCGACCTTCCCAGGCCCGCCTCTATCGCCGAAGTCTCTACATCACCGAAGCTTGCAACGGTTCGTCGCATTCCAGCCAACCCCTGCCGCCCAGCCAGTTCGAACGCCTGCGGCGGGCCTCTTCGCCTCGCTCGGCGTTTGCGCTTTCTGGCGTGAAGGCTCGTGAAGGAAGCGGGCTAGACTGCCGCGTCCCATGGCGACGCTTCCCGAGCCCCGAGACGAGACGACCCTGCTGGAGGTCGAGGGCCTGGTCAAGGCATACCGCGGGCGGCGGGTGGTGGACGGCGTGAGCTTCCGCGTCGGGCGGCACGAGATCGTCGGCCTGCTCGGGCCCAATGGCGCGGGCAAGTCCACCAGCTTCCGCATGACCGTCGGCCTGACGCGCCCCGACGCGGGCGCGGTGCGCATCATGGGCGAGGACTGCAGCCGCCTGCCGATGTTCCGCCGGGCGCGGTTGGGCATGGGCTACCTGCCCCAGGAGCCGAGCGTCTTTCGCCGCATGTCCGTGCGCGACAACCTGCTGGCCGTGCTCGAGGCCATGCCGCTCTCGCGCGCCGAGCGCCGGCGGGAGGCGGACGAGTTGATGGCAGACCTCGAGCTCACGCACCTGGCCGACAACGAGGCTCAGACCCTCTCGGGCGGCGAGCGGCGGCGCCTGGAGCTCTCGCGCGCCCTGGCCACCCGCCCCTCGGTGCTGCTGCTCGACGAGCCCTTCGCGGGCGTCGATCCGATCAACGTGCAGGAGATCCAGGGCCTCGTCCGCAACCTGCGGGAGCGGGACATCGGCATCCTGATCACCGACCACAACGTCCGGGAAACGCTCCAGAGCACCGACCGCGCCTACATCATCCACGAGGGCAGAATCCTGCGCGAGGGCTCGGGCGTGGAGCTGATCAACGACCCGCGGGTACGCGAGGTCTACCTGGGCGAGCACTTCGACCGCCCGCTGGGCGAGGTCAGTCCGGCCGAGGAGCGCGAGCTCCTGGAAGACTGAACGCGCCCGTTGCCCCTCCCGGGGGTCAGCGATATCTTGTTTCGCATCGAATCCCCGAGCATGCCCATGAAGATCGTCGCCTGCATCAAGCGCGTCCCCACCACCGACGCCCAGACCCGGGTGTCGGGCGAGAGCGCCCTGGACACCGGCTCCTTTCAGTACATGACGTCGTTCTACGACGAGATAGCCGTCGAGGAGGCCATCCGCACGCGCGAGGCGCACGAGGGCGAGGTCACCGTCCTGACCATCGGCCCCCCCGAAGCGTCCAAGGAGCTGCGCGAGTGCATCGCCAAGGGCGCGGACCGCGGGATCATCCTGACGGATGCGAGCTGGAGCGAACGCGACTGCCTCTCCACCGCGCGCGCTCTGGCCACGCAGCTGCGTGAGCTCGAACCCGACCTGGTGTTGATGGGCAAGGTCGCTACCGACCGCGACAACGCGGCGGTCGGCCCGATGGTGGCAACGATCCTCGGCTGGGCCTGCGTCACTAACGTGATCGAGCTCGACCTCAGCGACGGCGCGTGCAGTGCGAAGCGCGAGACCGAGCACGGCATCGAGACCCACGAGTTCTCCCTGCCGGCGGTGATCACCTGCGACAAGGGCCTCAACGAGCCGCGCTACGCCGGCCTGAAGGGGATCATGGCCGCCAAGAAGAAGCCGCTCGACGAGCTGCCCTGCGAGGCGCCCGAGAGCCAGGTCACCGTTCGCGAGCTGTCCTTGCCCGCCCCGCGTGCCGCCGGGCGCATCGTGGGTGAGGGCGTCGAGGCCGTGCCGGCCCTGATCGACGCCTTGCGCAACGAAGCCCAGGTCCTCTAGAGCCGGAGCACTCCGATGACCACGATCCTGATCTTCGTCGAACACACCGCGGGCAGCGCGCGCCGCGCGAGCCTCGAGTGCCTGGGAGCCGCCCGCGCCACCGACGCCACGGTCCTGGCCGCCGTCATCGGTCCCGGCGCCGACGCGGTCGCCGCCGGCCTCGGCGCCCACGGCGCCTCGAGCGTCGTGCACCTCGCCGGTGCGGCCCCCTTCAGCCCCGACGGCACCGCCCGAGACCTGGCCGAGCTAGCCCGCGAGCACGAGGTCGACGCCTTCCTGGCGGCGGCCACGATCACAGGCCGCGACATCGCCGCGCGCGTGGCCGCACACCTCGACTCAGTGATCTTCAGCGACTGCACGAGCTTCACCCATTCCGCCGAGGGTTTCGAGATCACCCGACCCTGGCTGGCGGGCAAGGCCATCGCGCGCTGCTCCTCCTCCGCGCCGGTCTTCTGCGCCACGACGCGTCCGAACGTCTTCCCGACATTGACCGACGGCGCCGCGGCCGAGGTCGTCGAGAAGCCCGCAGGCACAGACTGCAAGGTCACGGTGACGGCCGTCGCGCCCAAGGAAGAGGGCAAGCTCGACGTCACCGAGGCGCCGGTGGTGGTTTCCGGCGGTCGCGGCCTGAAGGGCCCGGAGGGATTCGCGATGATCGAGGACCTCGCCGACGCCTTCGGCGAATCCGCCGTGGGTGCCAGCCGGGCCGTCGTGGACGCCGGTTGGCGGCCCCACAGCGAACAGGTCGGCCAGACGGGCAAGGTCGTCTCGCCCGAGCTCTACGTGGCGGTCGGCATCTCCGGAGCGATCCAGCACCTGGCGGGCATGAAGACCTCGGGCACGATCGTGGCGATCAACAAGGACGCCGACGCGCCGATCTTCAAGGTCGCTGACCTGGGCATCGTCGGAGACGCCTTCGAGATCGTGCCGGAGTTCGCCAAGGCCGTGCGCGCCACGCGCTCCGGGGCCTGAGTCCGGGTCACTCGCCTTCGTCCGGTCGAGCGGCGCAGGTCATCACTTCCGGCGCAGTCTCCCGCGCCGGCGCGTTCGCCGGCGCTCGGCTCCCCGGCGGAGCGGGCCGATTACTCGCTCTGACCTGAAGCCTCGTGACGGATGCGGGCTAGGCGTTCGGGCTCTCGGAGCGGGCCAGGACTTCCAGGAGCTCCGCCGCGGTGGAGATGGCGATGGCGCCGGGCTCCTTGGAGGAGCGCGTCAGGCCGATGGGACAGCGCACGGAATCCAGCGCCTCCTCGCTCACGCCCTTCCTCGAGAGTCGCGAGCGGAAGCGCTGCCACTTGCGCTCGGAGCCGATCATCCCCAAGTAGGCGAAGGGCTCTTCGCGCCGCAGGGCGTGCTCGACGAGTTCCTGGTCGAGGGCGTGGCTGTGGGTCATGACCAGCACCGCGGCCGTTGCCGGCAGGTCGGCGATCTCGTCCTCGGGAGCGTCGACGGACAGGAGCTCGAAAGCCGGGTCCGCCGGGAGCGTCGGCTGGATCTCGGCCGGTGTGCGCGGGTCGATCAGGAGCACTTCCGCCGCCAGGTGCCCCGCCAGGGCCCCGAGGGCCTGGGCCACGTGGCCGGCACCGAAGATCACGACCCGGCGCGCACGCCAGGCGAAGGGCTCAAAGAACAGGGTCACGGCCCCGCCGCAGCACTGACCTGTCGCCTGCCCCAGGGGATACTCGACGCTCACCGAGCGCGCCCCGGGTCGCTCGATGAGCTCGCGTGCGGCCTCGATGGCCTTGAGCTCCAGGTTGCCTCCGCCGATCGTTCCCCACGCCAGGCACCCGTCGGCGACGATCATGCGCGCCCCGACCTCGCGCGGAGCGCTGCCGCTCACGCGCGCGACGACGACAATGACACAAGGAGTCCCCGCGGCCCGCAGGGCCGCCAGTTCGCCGAGCCAGCTCATCGGTGCGTCCATCGTGCCCGAGTGTAGCCCAGTTCATTCACCAGGGTCTGCTCGGGAGCGGGCAAGCCGCCCGTGCCTTCTCGCATGAACGCTCTCGACGAGAGGGGCGCGGGGCCGTGAGGGTCTGAAGCTGGCCGATACGCGAACGTCAGCGGTCACTGAGGGGAAAGCTACGGCTCACGACCGGAAGGGTCGTGGTGGGCGACACTGGACTTGAACCAGTAACCTCCACGCTGTGAACATGGCACTCTGCCAATTGAGTTAGTCGCCCGTGGAGCCCCGGCGGCGAAGGCCGCTCTGGGCCGCAGAATGTAGGCTTCGCCGGCGCCCCGGGCAAGGCCAGTGGGCCTGCGCCCTACGAGTCCGAGCGGCGATCCTTGCCCAGAGACGGGCGCAGGAGCTCGCGCAGGCGACCCTCGGCGCGACGCAGGAGCATGCGCACGGCGTCCTCGCTGCGCCCGCCCATCTGGCGGCCGGCCTCCCGCAGAGTCAGGCCCTGGAAGAAGGCCAGGGTAATGGCCGTGCGGTGGTCGGAGGAGAGCTCGGCCAGGGCCTGGTGCAGCTTGTCGTAGTTCTCGCCGCGCGCGACCTGGGTGGTGATCGTCAGGTCCGGGCTGGGGAGCTCGAAGGGCGAGCGCATCTCCCCCCCGCTGGTGGGCGTCGCGTCCATGCTGCGTTCCTTCGACAGGTCGCGCTTGCCCGCCGAGTAGAACTCCGCCCGATCACGGATCTTGTTCTGAAGGATCTGGAGCAGCCAGCGCTGCAAGCTGCCCTCTCCGCGGTAGGCGTAGTTGTGAAAGTCGCGCGTGGCCTCGCGGAAGGTCGTCTGGGCCAGGTCGTCGGGCTCCTCCTTGGACTTCAAGCGCGCCCCGAGGCGGCGGCGTGCCGTCTCGACCATCAGCTGGTAGTGGCGGGCGAAGAGCTCGTTCAGCGCGGCCGCGTCGTCCTCCTTGGCGCGCGTGATCAACTCCGGGGTCTCGACCTCGCGCAGCTCGAGCGCCTGCTCCCCGGCGGGCTCGCCGGCGGGTCGGTCCACGGCGCCCTCGCGCCCCTCCTGAGGATCTTCGGTGAACATGACGGGACGGGTCAGGATAGCCGCAGGGCCCCCTTGAGGCCAGTTGTCGCGCTCCTCACCCGTCGTCGTCCGCGCCGGACTCACCGTCCAGGGCCTCCAGGAACGCTTCCTCTAGCAAGACCTCGACACCGAGCTCCTCGGCCTTGCGAGCCTTGCTGCCGGGCTTCCCTCCCACGATCATGAAGTCGGTCCGCGCGCTGACGGAGGAGGCGACGCGCCCGCCTCCGGCCTCGACGCGCTGCTTGGCCTCGGCGCGCGTCATGCCCTCGAGAGAGCCGGTGAAGACCACCGCCTTGCCCGCGAATGCGCCCTCGCCCGGTGCCTCGCCACCGCCCACGACCGTCACCCCGCCTTCGGCCAGGCGCTCCATGAAGGCGCGGTTGAGAGGTTCGGCGAACCAGGCCACGAGGGTCGCCGCGACCTCCGGGCCGATTCCACCGACCGCTTGCAGCTCCTCTTCCCCGGCCCCAACGAGCTCATCGAGGGAGGTGAAGTGCGCCGCGAGCAGTCGGCCGGTGGCCCGGCCGACCTCGGGGATTGAGAGGGCCACGAGGTAGGGCGCGAGGCGCACCTCGCGGCGCTGCTCGATCTCCGCGAAGAGGTTCTCGACGCTCTTCTCGCCCCAGCGTTCCAGCTTCAAGAGCGCCTCGCGCCGGGCCGGGTCGCGGTCGAGGTGGAAGAGATCCGCCGGTCCCTCGATCAGCCCGGCCTCGAGCAGTTGACGGATCTGCTTCTCGCCGATGCGGTCGATCTCGAAGGCCTCGCGGCCGGCGAGGACCGCGCTGCGCCCGACGACCTGCGGCGGACAGGCGTGGAGGTTCGGGCAACGCCAGTACTTGCCCTCGGCCACGGTCCGCGCCCCGCAGGCCGGGCAGAGCTCGGGAGGCGCAAATTCGTCGCGCCAGCCCCAGAAGACCCCGGGTACGACGGCTCCCTCTTCGTCGAGGAGCTCTTTGGGGACGCCGTCGGTCCACTTCGATGGCTCGGTGCGCGGCGCCCGCCGGGACACGCCGATGATCTGCGGGATGACGTCGCCCGCCCGCCGCAGAAAGACGCGGTCCCCCACGCGCAGGTCGAGAGCGCGCACGTAGTCGGAGTTGTGGAGCGTCGCGTGGCGCACGCTCACGCCCCCGACCTGCACCGCATCGACGTGGGCGCGCGGGGTCAGACGACCGTTGTTGCCGACGCTGACCTCGATCGCGCGCAGGGTGCTGGTCGCCTCGCGCGCGGCGAACTTATGGGCGTACTGCCAGCGCATGGCGCGCGCCGTGCGGCCGAGGCGCTCGCGCAGGTCGAAGTCGTCGAGCTTGGCCACGATCCCGTCCAGGTCAAAGGGGATCTCGTCCCGGCGCGCCTCCATCCGCCCGTGATAGGCGAGACACTCCTCGAGGCCAACCACGCGCCGCGCGTGGCCCGAGAGGGGCATGCCCCACTGGGCGAGCGCCTCGTAGGTCTCGGTCTGCGAGGAAAACGACGGCCCCTCGATGCGCGGCGCGGACCAGACGTGGAGTTCGAGCGGGTAGCGCGCCACGGCTGCGGGATCGTTGCGTCGCAGGGCTCCGGAAGTGGCGTTGCGGGGATTGGCGAGGGGAGCGCTGCCCTCGGCGACACGCCGCTCGTTGAAGGCGTCGAACTGGCCGCGCTCGATCAGGACCTCGCCGCGCACCTCGAGCAGGGAGGGCACGGCTCGCGCGCTCCCGTCCAGTTCCAGGGGCAGGTTGCGCACCGTGCGCAGGTTCGCAGTCACGTCCTCGCCCACCTGCCCGTCGCCGCGGGTCAGCCCCCGCGCCAGGAGGCCGTCCACGTAGAGCAGGGATGCGGAGACGCCGTCGAACTTCGGCTCGACCGACCAGGCCAGCGCTTCACCGCCCTCCATTCCCAGGAAACGCAGGATGCGCTCCTCGAACTCCCGCACTTCGTCCGCGCCGAAGAGGCTGTCGATCGAGAGCATCGGGATCTCGTGGCGGACCTTGTCGAAGCCCCGCCCCTCACTGAGGGGCGCGCCCACCCGGCGCGTGGGGCTGGACGCGACGACCAGGTCGGGATGCGCCGCCTCGAGTTCGACCAGCTCCCGGAACAGGGTGTCGTACTCCGAATCCGAGAGTTCGGGACTGCTCTCGACATAGTAGAGCCGGTCGTGGCGGGCTAGCTCGCGGCGCAGGGCGGCCGCCCGCTCACTCGCGACCTTCGGCGCACTCATGACCCGTCCCCCATCACCGCGAGCCGCCGCGCAGGTCGTCGGGCGCGAAGGCCTCGGGCAGGAGCTCGCCCAGGGTGCGCTCGCTGCGGTCGCCGCCCATGCCGACCGATACGATGCGCAGGTCCTCGGCGAACTCGCGCAAAACCTGTCGGCACGCTCCGCAAGGCATCAGGGGTTCATCGAAGCTCGAGGTGATGATCACGGCGGTGAAGCTCCGCGCCCCTTCGGCCACGGCCCGCGAGAGGGCCGCCCGCTCGGCGCACTGAGTCAAGCCGAGGCTCGCGTTCTCGACGTTGCAGCCCGTGAAGACCCGCCCGTCCGCGGCCACCAGCGCCGCGCCGACGCGCACCTTCGAGTAGGGGCTGTAGGCGTTCTCCTGCGCCGCGCGGGCGGCGTCGATCAGGACCTCATCGTCGGCAGGCGTGCTCGGAGCCGGTTCGGGAGTCGGGGACATGGGTCCATGATTCGACCTCGGCCCCCCGACCGTCAACCGCTAGGCGCGGCCGTTTCCCTCGCCGTCCCCCTCCGGGCCCTCCGCCGACATCTCGCGCCAGCGCTCGGCGGGGACGTAGCCGTCGTAGGGCACTCGGTTGCGGAGCTCTCTTCGCCCGCTCAGGGGGTCCTCGCGCTCCTCCGGCACGACCTGCACGCAGGCCCGCAGGTCTACGAGGTCATCGGGCGCGATCTCGACCACGCCCTCGGTCTCAACCCCCAGGGAGTCGAGGACGAGCTTGACGCGGTGGATCCCACGCTCGCTCCAGGTGATCGAGTCCCAGGCCGCCGTGCGACCGGCGTGGTCGCCCTCAGCCACCTCGAGCCGCAGGCTCCAGCGCGGGCTGCCATCCCGCGCCACCCCCTCGCGCACCTCCTCCACGCGGCACAAGTAGTGTCCCTCGGGGACGGAGGCGTAGGAGACCATGTTCGCCACGGTGCTGAAGTCGTACTGCATCGGTCCATTCCTCTCGTGAAGCGCCCGCGTCGAGCGCTCGTGGGTCTGCGTTGACGGTATGTGCCGGCCTACGGATCTCCCGGCGCGAGCTCGTGTCTTGCCCTTGCGCGTCTCGCCCCCTGGGCGCGTCCGGCGCGCCGGGCCCCGCCGCCGGCCCTCGTGGCCGGCCCACTCCCTGGACCGCCGCACGCCCGCGCGGTTTCCCCCCGTCGGGACCCCGCCCTCGCCTGTCCCGCTTCGGGCCGGCCGCCCGTTAGGATGTCGCCCCCTCAAACCCCGTCCGAAGCCCTCAATGAAATTTCGTCCCGCCCACGTCCTGCGCCTCGTCGCCCTCGGCCTCGTCGGGTTCTCCGGCGCCCTCGCCGCGCCCCAGATCAGCGCCGTTACCGGTGCGAGGTTCCTGCCCATCGACGGCCCGCCGATCGCCGACGGCGTGATGCTCGTCGAGGACGGTCGCATCCTCGCCATCGGCCCCGCCGACGAGCTGGCCGTACCCGCCGGCGCCGCCCTCGTGGACGCGCACGGCAAGGTGGTCATGCCGGGACTGGTGGATACCCACTCGCACCTCGGCGGGGTGGGCGCTGCCGATCGCTCCGGCCCCCTCCAGCCCGGAGTGCGCGTCTTCGACTCGATCAACGTGCGCTCCTCGGGCTTCCGGCGCGCCCTGGCCGGCGGACTGACAACCCTCAACCTGATGCCGGGCTCCGGACACCTCTCCTCGGGCCAGACGACATACGTCAAGTTGCGCTTTGGCGAGGGAGCGCCGCGCACGATCGACGCGATCGCCTACCGCTTCGCCGACGGCGCTCCGATGGGCGGGCTCAAGATGGCCAACGGGACCAACTCGATCCGCAACGGCGGCGAGGGCGGCTTCCCCGGCACGCGCGGGAAGTCGGCCTTCCTGGTGCGTGAGCTGTTCATCAAGGCGCGCGAGTACGGCGCCAAGCTCGAAGACGCCACCGACGAGGAAGGGGTCGTGGACCCCGACGAGCGGCCGGCGCGCGACCTGCACCTCGAATGCTTGCTGGAGGTCATGGACGGCAAACGCATCGTCCACCACCACACCCATCGCCACGATGACGTGCTGACGGTCCTGCGCCTGGCGGAGGAGTTTGACTTCCGCGTCGTGCTGCACCACGTCTCCGAGGGCTGGAGGGTGGCCGAACAGATCGCCGCGGCGAAGGCTCCCTGTTCCCTGATCCTGGTGGACTCGCCGGGCGGCAAGCTTGAGGCCGTACACCTGGTGATGGAGACCGGCGCGGCTCTCGAGCAAGCCGGCGTGCGGGTGGCCTTCCACACCGACGACTGGATCACCGACTCGCGCCTCTTCCTGCGCATGGCGGCGCTCGGGATGCGTGGCGGCATGAGCCGCCAGGCGGCCCTGGAATCGGTCACCCTGGCGGGGGCGGAGATGCTTGACCTCGACGAGCGCGTCGGCTCGCTCACCCCGGGCAAGGACGCCGACTTCGTGATCCTCTCGGGCGATCCGTTCAGCGTCTACACGCGGGTCGAAGAGACCTGGGTCGAGGGCGTCAAGGTCTTCGACCGCGCCGATGCCGACGACTTGCTGCACGCCGAGGGCGGCTGGGGCGCGGCGGACGACGTGACGCCCTACCTGTGCTGCCACGGCGACGGCGCGAGCGAAGGAGGCCGCTGATGGGCGCACGCACCCTCGCAGCCGCTGCGCTGCTCTGCTCGGCGCTCCCCGCCACGGCGCAAGTCGCCGTGCAGGCGGAGCGGATCCACACGGTCTCCGGCGCGATCATCAGCGACGGCGTGGTGGTCGTGAGCGACGGCCGCATCGTCGCCATCGGCCCGGCCTCCTCCACGCCGATCCCCGCCGGCCACGAGGTGCTGCACGCGGCCGTGGTGACCCCTGGGCTGGTAAACGTGCGCACGGTCGCCGGACTGTCGGGCATCTACAACGGCGATGACCAGGCCCACGACCAGGACATGCTCGAGCGCTCCAGTCCGATCCAGCCGGGCCTGCGGGCGATCGACGCCTACAACCCGCGCGAGCCCCTGTTGGAGTATGTGCGCTCGTTCGGTGTGACGACGATCCACGTCGGCCACGCACCGGGCGAGCTCGTCTCGGGCCAGACGATGATCGCCAAGACACGCGGGACGACGGTGGCCGAGGCTGTCGTGAACCCCTTCTTCGGGATCGCGGCGACCCTCTCGCCGTCAGCCCAGAAGAGCGGTGGCTCTTCTCCCGGAACGCGCGGGAAGATGATGGCCATGCTGCGCGAGGCCCTGATCGAGGCGCAGGACTACCGGCGCGAGCAAGTCGAGCACGACGGTGAGGGCTCTCCGCCGGCGCGCGACCTGGGCAAGGAAGCCCTGGCCGCCGCTCTGGCCCGCGAGGTGCCCTTCATCGTCACGGCCAACCGCGCCCAGGACATCTCCAGCGCCCTGCGCCTGGCGGAAGAGTTCGGCCTGGACCTGTGGCTGGACATGGCCGCCGAGGCCTACACGCTGATCGACGAGATCCGCGCGGCCGGCGTACCGGTCTTGTTGCACCCGACGATGTACCGTGGCTGGGGCGACACGAAGAACCTGTCCTTCACGACGGCCGCGCGCCTGGTGGACGCGGGAATTCCGGTGGCGATCCAGACGGGTTTCGAGAGCTATGTCCCCAAGGTGCGCGTCTTGCTCTTCGAGGCCGCCATCGCCGCCGCCCACGGCCTCGGAGCGGAGCGCGCCCTGGAGGCGATCACCCTCACGCCCGCGCGCATGCTCGGCATCGACGGGCGCGTCGGCTCCCTGGAGATCGGCAAGGACGGCGACCTCGCGCTCTATGACGGCGACCCGTTCGAGTACACGACCCACTGCATCGGGGTCGTGATCGAGGGCGAAATCGTCTCCCGTTGACCTTACGGGGTCACACACCACTCCTCTCTGCTTCGTCAGCGAAGTGGGTTCGTTCCACAGATCGTCGTGGTGACGGTCTCGAGGAGCAGGGGAAGGGACGAGACGCGTGAGCGACAGGACCGGCCGCATCCCTGGCACTTCAGCTCCGGGCAGGTCCGTCGGGAGGAGAGGGTCGGGAATCGGACGGGGACCGTGACGCGCGCGTCCCCGCGCCCGTCACCTCGCTGAAGACGCGGCGCATGTTGGCGCCCAGGATGCGGTCGAGTTCCTCGGAGCCGAAACCGCGGCGGGTGAGGGCGTCGGCCAGGGCGGGATAGCAGCTCGCGTCCTCCAGACCCGCCGGGGTGTGGTCGATGCCGTCGAAGTCCGAACCCAGGCCGACGTGCTCGATCCCGGCCACCTCGACCGCGTGTAGCACGTGGTCGGCCACGCGCTCCAGGGAGAGGGGGCGCACGGAGCGCTGCAGGTGCTCATTGCGTGCCAGGGCGCGTTCGACGGGATCGGCGCTGTCGATGGCACGATAGGCGTCCGTGCGGCGCACGCGCTCGGCCTCCGCACGGGCGTCGGCGTCGAGGAAACTCGGCAGGAACACGATGCCGCACACGCCACCGTTCGCTCCCAGCGCGCGCAACTGATCATCGGTCAGATTGCGGGGATGGTCGTGCAGGGCACGGCAGGCGGAGTGACTCGCGATCACCGGACGCTCACTCACGTCGAGGGCGTCGAAGAACGCGCGCTCGGACGCATGGGAAAGGTCCACCACCATCCCCAGCTCGTTCATGCGCCGCACCACCGAGCGACCGAAGTCGGAGAGACCCTCGGGAACCCCCGGGCCCGCGCCGTCCTGACAGGAACGGATCCACGAGAGGTGGTTGTTCCAGACCAGCGTCATGACGCGCACGCCGCGCTCGAAGAAGTGTTCGAGCGTCTCCAGGCTCTCCTCGATCGAGTGCCCGCCCTCGATACCTGCGATGCCCGCGACCACGCCAGCCTTGCGCGCCCGCTCGAGGTCCTCGCCGTTGCCCGCGAAGCGCACCCGCTCGGGGTGGCGCGCCAGGAGGGCGTGGAACTCGCCGAGCAGGGCCTCCGTGCGCGCCCGCGCGCCGGTCGTCTCGATCCAGCGTGGCTCCACCCAGCAGACCAGCACCACCACCCCCAGGCCGCCGGCCAGGCCACGCTCCAGGTCCAGGTGCCCAGGGGCCGCCACCCCCAGGTCGCAGCCCGCGTCCAGGGACAGCTGGAGGGAGTCCACGTGGGCGTCGAAGACCGACAGGGGCGGGATGGGGATCGAGGGAGCGCTCACGGGTCGCGATCCTGGCCCCCACCCTCCCCCGGCGCAACGCGAACCAGCCTGTCATCGTGACAGGTGGCGCCAGGGGCCCGCACCCAGGCTGCCACCTTGGCAGCCTGGGGCGAGCGCCGGAGTACCCGGCGGCATCCTCTCCGATCGATGGAAACCCTTGCGGGACAAGGGCTGGCGACCCCCTGGTGCACATCGGGCCGGCCCCCGGAGAGCGGGCACGCGGTTTGCTTCTGCGGCGCCACCGGGCCCGCGTCCCGGGGAAGCCCCATGGCCATCGACCCCACCATCCTGATCGCCGACGACGAGCCGGAGATCCGTCACGGTCTGGCGGACCTCCTGTCCGGCCTGGGCCTCGCGGTCCTGATGGCCGGCTCCGGTGGCGAGGCCCTGGAGATCGTCCGAGCGCGGGCGGTCGACCTGGCTCTGCTCGACCACCAGATGCCGGGCAGCGATTCCCCGCACATCACGGGCCTCGACATCCTCCGCACCGTCCGTGCCGAGGAGCTCGCGGTCCCCTGCATCTTCTGCTCCGCGGACGCCCACGGCGACCTGGAGCAACTCGCCCTGCAAGCCGGCGCCGTCGCCGTCCTGCGCAAACCCGTCCAGCCCGTCCAGCTCCGCACCGAAGTGTGCCGTGTGCTCGGACTGGCGTGAACCGTCACCGTTCTCCCCTAGAAAAGAAGAGACCTGAAACCATGGCTACCAAGACGAAGTCGGCCCGCAAGGCCAAGACCGGTTCCCCCATGATCCGCCCCCTCGGTGATCGCGTCCTCGTCCAGCGTATCGAGGCCGAGGAGATCACCGCCGGTGGCATCCTGCTGCCCGAGAGCGCCAAGGAGAAGCCCAAGGAAGGCGTCATCATCGCCGTCGGCGAGGGCCGCATGCTCGACAACGGCGAGCGCTCGACCTTCTCGGTCAAGAGCGGCGACCGCGTGCTGTTCACCTCCTACGGAGGTACGGACGTCAAGTACTCCGGCGAGGAGTACATGATCATGGAAGAGCGCGACATCCTGGGCGTGATCGAAGGCTAGATCCCTCCAACACAGATCCTTCGAGCACACTCACGAGAGGCCGGAGCGCTCAAGTCTCCGGAGAAAGAAAATCATGGCCAAGCAGATCACTTACGACGCGAACGCGCGTGAACACATCAAGAACGGCGTAAGCAAGCTGGCGCGCGCCGTCAAGATCACCCTCGGTCCCCGTGGCCGGAACGTGATCATCGAGAAGTCTTTCGGGAGCCCCACGGTGACCAAGGACGGCGTGACGGTCAGCAAGGAAGTCGACCTCGAGGACGCCTACGAGAACATGGGCGCTCAGCTCGTGAAGCAGGTCGCCTCCCAGACCAACGACCAGGCAGGCGACGGCACGACCACCGCCACGGTCCTGGCCGAGTCGATCTTCCTCGAAGGACTCAAGAACGTCACCGCCGGCGCCAACCCCGTCGAACTCAAGCGCGGTATGGACAAGGCCGTCACGGCGGTCGTGAAGTCCCTCGCGAAGGCCTCCAAGCCGGTCGCCGGCGACGACGTGGCCAAGGTCGGCTCGATCGCCGCCAACGGTGACGGAGAGATCGGATCCATGATCGGCGAGGCTATGGAGCGCGTCGGCAAGGACGGCGTCATCACCGTTGAAGAGGGCAAGACCCTCGAGACGAAGGTCGAGTGGGTCGAGGGAATGCAGTTCGACAAGGGCTTCCTGTCGCCGCACTTCATCACCAAGCCACAGACCATGGAGTGCGTCCTCGAGGACGCCTACGTCCTGATCCACGAGAAGAAGATCTCGAACATCAAGGACATGATCCCGCTGCTCGAGCAGGTTGCCCAGAGCGGCAAGCCCCTGATCGTGATCGCCGAGGACGTCGAGGGCGAGGCCCTCGCCACCCTGGTCGTGAACCGACTGCGCGGGTCGTTCCCTTGCTGCGCCGTGAAGGCCCCCGGCTTCGGTGATCGCCGCAAGGCGATGATGGAAGACCTGGGCATCCTGACGGGCGCCAGCCCGGTCTTCGAGGCCACGGGCGGCAGCCTGGAATCCCTGACCATGGCCGACCTCGGCCGCGCCAAGAAGATCATCGTCAACAAGGACGAGACGACGATCATCGAGGGTGCGGGCAAGAAGAAGGCCATCCAGGGGCGCATCGCCCAGATCCGCGCCGAGATCGAGGTCACCAAGTCGGACTACGACAGCGAGAAGCTCCAGGAGCGCCTCGCCAAGCTCTCCGGCGGTGTGGCGCAGATCAACGTCGGCGCCGCGACCGAGGCCGAGATGAAGGAAAAGAAGGCCCGCGTCGAGGACGCGCTGCACGCCACGCGCGCTGCGGTCGAAGAGGGCATCGTGGTCGGCGGCGGCGCCGCCTTGGTGAGCGCCATCGACATGGTCGAGAAGCTGAAACTCGTCGGCGACGAGCGGGTCGGAGCCATGATCGTGCGTCGCGCGATCGAGGCGCCCATGCGTCAGATCGCCATCAACGCGGGTCAGGACGGCTCCGTGGTGGTCCAGAACGTGCGCTCCAGCGGCAAGGGCTACACCTTCGGCTACAACGCCGCCACCGACACCTACGAGGACCTCGTCAAGGCCGGCGTGATCGATCCCACAAAGGTCGTGCGCACTGCGCTCCAGAACGCGGCATCCGTGGCGAGCCTGCTGCTCACCACCGACGCTCTGGTCAGCGACCTCCCTGAAAAGGAGAAGGAGCCCGCGGGTCACGCCCACTGAGCCACTCCTCTCCCCACGACAAAGAGCCGCCCGGCCTCAAGCGAGGTCGGGCGGCTCTCTTCGTCGGGGGCGCCTGTTCGGTCCGCCCCCGGCCTCGATCCACTCCAGGAGGCTCCGGTGACCCAGACCAGACGCTCGCCGTTCCCGACCGCCCTGCTCCTCAAGGGGTGAGCGAGGCGGCTCGGGCTAACCGGCGCTCAGGATCTTGCGCAGGGCGCCGCGTGAAACCGGCCCCGCCGCGCACAGACAGCAGGCGTCGGGGCGCAAGTGCGCGCGAGCCGCGCGCTGGATGTCCTCGGGTTTCACCGCCGAGAACTCCCGCGGCATTTGTGCGAGGATGTCGTCGGGCAGGCCGTGGATCTCCTTGGAGATCAGGTAGCTCGCGCGCCGCGACGCGCGATCGAACCCCATCGAGAAGGAGCCGATCAGGTAGCTGCGCGCCACGTCGAGCTCTTCGGCCGAGACGGGCTCGTCCTGGATGCGGCGGATCTCGCGCAGGAAGCCCTCGACCGCAACCCCCACATTCTCGGGCGAGGTCCCGATGTAGGCCGTGAATAGCCCGGGCAGGATCCCCGCGGAGGAGTGGATGCTGGCGTTCACCGAGTAGGCAAGGCCCAGCTCGTCTCGCAGGCGGCGCGCGATGCGATTGGTGAAGCCCGGGCCCGTGCCGAGGATGTGGTCCATGACCACCAGCGCTGCGTAGTCCGGGTCCTTGCGACGGATGCCGAGATGGCCGAGGTAGACGTGCACCTGCTTGCGCTCGGCGGGGAAGACGTCCATGCGCACGGAAGGCTCGGGCATGGTCGCCTGGCGGCTCGGGCGGGGCGCGCCTCTCTCCCAGCCCGCGAGGGCGCGGGCGAAGGCGCGCCGCACGGCCTGGGGGTCCACATCGCCGCAGACGGCGATCGTGGCGCGGCCGGCGACCCAGTTCGTTCGGTGGTGGGCCCGCAGATGGCGCGGCTCGATGCACCTCACGCTCTCGAGGGTCCCGTAGGCCGGCCGGCCGATCCAGTGATCGCCGTACACGAGCCTGCGGAAGCGGACCCCGCCCTGGCGCCGAGGATCGTCGCGCTCGACGGCCAGGCGGTGCTGCATGCGCGCGAGCTGCACGCGCACGTCGCGCGCGGGGAAGGCGGGCTCGGTGAGGAGCTCGGCCATCACGCGCACGAGCAGGCGCCACTGGTTGCCAACGATCGATCCCCGCAGCCCCGAGGCATCGCCGCTGACCTCGCCACCGGCCGGTTCGAGCAGGGTCGCGAGCCCACGCTCATCGTGGCGTCGCGTCCCCTGATCGAGCAGGGCACCGGTCAGGTAGGCGGTGCCCTCGCGCCCGGACGGGTCGAGGGACGCTCCGCCGCGCAAGTGGACCCGGATCGCGCAGACGGGCGCTCCGGTCCGCGGCGTCACGAGCAAGAGCGCGCCGCAGGGCAACTCGAAGCGCTCCACGGGCAGGTGGATCGTCGGCAGGGACGAAGAAGCGGCCGCCGAGACCGCGGATCGACCGCTCATCCTCGAACCTTCCCCGCCTCATGCGGTAGCGACCAGCCGAGCACGCGACGCTCGGGACGCAGGAAGCGGCGCACGGCGTCGCGCACAGCGCGCGGTCGAACCGCGGACAGGCGCTCGACGCTGGTCACCGCCAGACGCCAGTCCGCATCCACGGCGTAGCCCCCCAACTCGTCGGCCAGGTCCGCGACGGTCTCGGACTCGTAAGCGTCGGCGGCGACGAGGATGTTGCGGGCCCGCCGCAGCTCCGAGGGACTGACGAGCTCGTCCGCCAGGCGCGCGAGCTCCCCATCCACGGCCCGCTCGAGCTCCGTTGGGGCGTGCCCCTCCTTGCACTCCGCGAGGAGCCAGAAGGCGCCCGACTCCACCCGCGTGTCGTTGTGGGTCGAGACGCTGACCGCCCCCCCCTTGCCCTTGACGAGCCGACGGTACAGGCGCGAGAGGCGGCCCGTGGTGAGGATCGTCGAGACAAAGTCGAAGGCGTAGTCCTCGTCGACGCCGACGGGAACCGTGGGCCAGGCCATGCAGAGCCGACGGACGGAATCGTCCCAGGTTGTCTCGAGACGAACCTCGCCCGCGGGCTCGGAGATCTGCGCCCGGTAGCAGTCCGCCTGATCGTGGGGCACACCCGACTCGATGCCGCCGAAGTGCTGTCGGATGAGGCGCAGGGCCGATGCGGGGCGCACATCGCCGCAAACCACCAGGGTGGCGTTGCCGGGATGGTAGAAGCGCTCGTAGTAGGCGCGCATGTCCTCGACGCTCATCCGGTTCAGGGTGTCCACATAGCCCACGACCGGCCGCCCGTAGGGATGGCGTGGAAAGAGCGCCGCGCCGATCGCTGTCGAGAGCCTGCGCCAGGGGTCGTCCTCGCCCATGGCCAGCTCCTCGAGGACGACGGCCTTCTCGGCCGCGAACTCCGCCGGGTCGAGGGTCAATCCGCGCATGCGGTCGGCCTCGATCTCCAGCGCCTTCTCCCAGCGATCGGAGGCGAACTCGAACCAGTAGCCCGTGTGGTCGGCCGTCGTGTAGGCGTTGTTGGATCCGCCCAAGACCGTCGTCGCAAGGTCGATGGCGCCCTTGCCGAAGGCAGCGCTGCCCTTGAACATCATGTGCTCAAGAAAATGGGAGACACCCGCCTCGTGCTCGCTCTCGGTGCGCCCGCCGGCACGGTAGAGGAGCATCACAGCCACCACCGGGTCCTCGTGCCGCTCGGCGAGCAGCACGCGCATACCGTTGCGCAGCCGGTGCTCCCGGATGCGGGCGCCGCCCAGCAGCGCGGGGGAAGAGCGGGCTGGAGCGGTGGGTCTGAGCGCCGGGGAAGTCCGAGCGTGGCGGGCCATTCAGCCTCTCCGGCCTCCGCGAGGACCGCGACCGCGCCCGGCGCGGCCCATCGAACCGCGAGAGGATCGCGGCTCGGGCTCCGGCGCGCCATCGCTGATGGCCAGCAACTCCTCGACCTCCACGCGCGTCAGAGGACGCCACGAACCGATCTTCAGCCCCCGGTCCGTCAGATGGCCGATACGTGCCCGCTTGAGGTCCATGACCTTGAAGCCGAACCGGGCGAACATGCGGCGAATCTCCCGGTTGACGCCCTCGTGCAGGACCACCATCAAGTGCGTGGTATCCCGCGAGCGCTTGCGGATCAGGATCCTCACGCCCTGCGTCTTCTTGCCCGAAAGGTAGACGCCGTCCCGAATCGCATTGAGATCGTCGTCTTCCGCGCGGCCGCGCAGCTTGACCATGTAGGTCTTGCTCACGCCGTAGCGCGGATGCATGACGCGGTTGGCGAAGTCACCGTCGTTGGTCAAGAGCAGCAGTCCCTTGCTCTGCTCGTCGAGACGACCGACCGTGTAGATGCGGCCCTTGTTGCGGTCGGTGATCAGATCCACGGCCCGCGGACGCGTCTCGCGGCGCTCATTGGTGCAGACCACGCCCGACGGCTTGTTGAGCAGGTAGTAGGTCCTGCGCTGCCCCTTCGCAGAGCGCAGGATCTCGCCGTTCACCTCGACCACGTGCTGGTCGGGGTCGACGCGCAGGCCGAGGGTCGTCGTGCGCTCGCCGTCGACGCTGACCTTGCCGGCCGCGATCAGCTCGTCGGCGGCCCGCCGCGAGGCCACGCCGTTGTCCGCGAGCAGCTTGTTCAGGCGCACGAGTCCATCGGCCGCCGGACCACTCGCCGCCGCCGTGGTCTTCTTGGCGCGGGTGCCCCCTCCGGCGACTTTCTTCTTCCGAGCGCCCGTGGAACCGCCGCGCCCGCCTGCGGCCTTCGACCCGCTCCGCGAACGGGAGCCTCCCTGAGACCTGCTCGTGCCATCGGACCTCTTCGGTGCGCGCGCCATCGTCAGGCCCTCGTCTCCACGCGTAGCACGCTCATCGGCTCACCGCGAGCCTCGAGTCGGTGGGTGCCGACGCAAGCCGGAACGAACCACGTGTCACCGGTGCCCATCGCCAGACCCTCCCCGCCGGCCACGCGAGCGATGCCGCCCCGGCCCACGGTGACGATGTAGATCACGGCCAGGTCGTCCGTTTCGAGATCGATGCGCGTCCCCACCTCGAGCAGTTCGACGCCGAAGTGCTCGCCGTCGTGGAGCACGGACCCGCGGTTGCCCTCGGAACGATCCTCGAGGTTCGGCGTCACAGGGCCCGCGACCTGCGCTTCGTAGTCCAGCGCCAGCAAGGCCTGCTCCACGTGCATCTGGCGCGGTTCGCCGTCGAGACCCAAGCGATCCCAATCGTAGAGGCGAAAGGTCGCGTCCGAGTTCTGCTGGATCTCGACCAGGGTGACGCCCGCGCCGATCGAGTGCAGGGTGCCGGCGGGCACGAGGGCGAACTGGCCGGCGTGGGCGGGCCAGGCCATCAGGAGGTCGGCCACGCCGGGGCCGCCGGCCTGGGCCGCGAAGGTCGCGGCATCCACACCGGGCTGCAGGCCGAGGTAGAGCACGCTGCCGGGCTCGGCCGCGAGGATGTACCACGCCTCGCACTTGCCCGAGTCGCTCAAGTGCATCCGTCGCGCCGCGGCGTCGTCCGGGTGGACCTGGACGCTCAAGGGACGGTTGGCGCACAGGTACTTGATCAGGAGCGGAAAGCGCTCACGATCGGTACGACTCGTGCGACCCAGCATGGCCTGCGGCTCGTCTTCCAGCAGCCCGCGCAGGGAACGCCCGGTCAGAGGTCCGGAGATCACCTTCGAGTTGTGCTCCTCACGATCGACGAGTTCCCAGATCTCCCCCACCGGGCCCTCTATCTCCAGCTCGATGCCCGGCGTCTCTTCGAGGGTGCGCCCGCCCCATACCTTCTCCAGACAGGCGCGGTCAAAGCGCAAGGGCTGGCAGAGGGCGGGGTCGACGGGTTCGGCGGCGCTCACGGTGGCCCGACAGGGTACCGTACTCGCGCGCAACCCCGCCCCCCCACCCCCAATCCGTCGCGCCACATGGTCAGCGACTCGGCCGTGCTCCGCGTGTGGGCCGGCTCCCCCAGCATGGATCCCGCCGACGACCCTCCCATCGAAGTCGATCGCTGTCTCGAACTCTCCGGAGAGCAGTTCCAGGACCTCCTGGAGCGCACCGGTCGGCGCGTCGCCAACTATCTCGACACACTCGCGGAACAACCCGCCATCGCCCCGGAGGGCGCCGATGAGGCCGCGCGATCAGTCGAGGGCGCCTTGCCCCAGTCCGCGACCGACGTCGAGCAGGTGCTCGACCTGCTCTTCGAGCGCGTAGTGCCGGTGGGCTTCCAGACAGCTGGCCCTGGATACATGGCCTTCATCCCAGGCGGTGGCCTGCCGGAAGCCGCCGTGGCGGACCTGATCGCCGGCGCGGTCAATCGCTTCGTGGGCGTCTGGGCCGCGGCCCCGGCTCTGGCGCAGCTCGAGAGCACGGTCGTGCGCTGGTTCTGCGACCTGATGGGATACCCGAGCTCCAGCGGTGGCTTCCTGACCACCGGCGGTTCCCTCGCCAACTGGTCGGCAGTCGTCACGGCACGCCGCTCTCGACTGGGGGACGAGGCGGCCAACGGCGTCCTCTACGCCTCCGACCAGGCACACCACAGCGTCGCCAAGGCCGGAGTGCTGGCGGGGTTCACGCCCGCTCGCGTGCGCGCCATCCCCTGTGACGGCTCGTTCCGCATGCGCCTCGACGAGCTGGCCCGGGCCGTCGCCGCCGACCGCGCGGCGGGGCTGCGCCCCTTCATGGTCTGCGCCACCGCCGGCACGACGAACACCGGCGCAGTGGACGACCTGCGCGGCCTGGCAGACCTCGCCCGGTCCGAAGAGCTGTGGCTACACGTCGACGCCGCCTACGGCGGGTTCTTCACCCTGACCGAGCGCGGCTCCGCGGCCCTTGCGGGCATCGAACGGGCGGACTCGATCACCCTCGACCCCCACAAGGGGCTCTTCCTCCCTTACGGGACCGGCTGCTTGCTCGCACGCGATCTGGGCGACCTGCACCGCACCCACAGCATCGCGGCCGACTACATGCCCCACTTGCAGGGAGAAGACGGGCGCATCGACTTCTGTGAGATCTCACCCGAGCTCTCCCGCGACTGCCGCGGTCTGCGCGTGTGGCTGCCGATTGTCCTGCACGGCATCGGCCCCTTCCGCACGAACCTCGACGAGAAGCTCGACCTCGCGCGCTGGGCCGCGGACGCTCTGGGCGAGATCGAGGGGATCGAGCTGGTCGCCGAACCCCAGCTCTCCCTGCTCGCCTTCCGCATCGCATGCGATGGACGCGACACGAGCGAGACCGAGCGCCTCAATCGAGAGCTCCTCGAACGCGTCAACGCCCGCCGGCGTTTCTACATCACGCCCACCTCACTGGGCGGGCGCTTCACCCTGCGCATCTGCGTGCTGTCCTTCCGGACGCACATCGAGCGCGTGCGCGAGTGCGTCGAGGCCGTGGCCGAGGAGACGGCGGCGCTGCTCAGGGAGCGCTCGAAGCCGTAGCGCTTCCGCGCGCCTCCAGAAGCCGGCGCGCCTCGGCCCGGGCCGTGCTCTGATGCCCGCCTCCCGAGATCATGTCCGCCACCTCCTCGACGCGCGCGTCGCCGTCGAGGGCCGTGACATGGGTGGCGGTGCGCCCGTCGCTCTCGCGCTTGGCCACGCGCAGGTGCCGGTCGGCGGCGGCGGCGACCGCCGGGAGGTGGGTGACGCACAGGATCTGGTACTGCGCGCCCAGCTCCCGCAGGTGCTCGCCGACACACGGCGCGAGGCGGCCGCCGACCCCGGCGTCCACCTCGTCGAAGACCAGACTGGGAATCGTGTGGCAGCTCGCGAGGGCGCCGCGCAGGGCCAGCATGATGCGCGCCGCCTCCCCTCCCGACGCCACGCCGGACAGGGGCGCGCAGCCCTCGCCGGGGTTGGCCGCCAACAGGAACTCGATCTCATCGGAGCCGTCGGGGGTGAAGCGGCGCGCGATGGCTTCTGATTCGAAGGCCTCTCCCTCGCCGGCAGAGGCCTCGGGGGCGCGCGGCTCGATGCGCAGGTCGAAGCGCGCCCGCTCCAGGCCCAGTTCCGCCAGGCCAGCGGACACGGCCTCGATCAAGCGCGGTCGCAGGTCGCGACGGGCACGGGAGAGCTCATCCGCGGCGGCGACGAGTCTCGCCAGGGCATCGTCGCGCTCGGCGGCCAGCTCCCCGATCCCCGTCGCGTGGGCCACGAGTTCTTCCAGCTCCGCGCGCAGACGCTCCAGGAGGCCCACGAGCTCCTCCGCCCCCGCGCGATGCTTGCGCGCGAGGCGCTCGACCTCAGCCAGGCGCTCCTCGACCTCTTCGAGACGGCCCGCCTCGCGCTCGACCCCATCCACGAAAGAGCGCAGGGAGGCGAGGGCTTGCTCGAGGTGCGCCGTCGCCGTCCGCAGGTCCGCGGCCGGCGACACGAGCTGATCGATGCGCGCCTCCCAGCGCCCGACGGTGGCCTCGGCGCGGTGCAGGGCACCGAGCAGTGAACCGTCCCGTTCGGCGAGCTCCTCGACGATGGCGCCCAGTTGCGTCTCGAGCTCCTCGGCGTTGCGCAGCACCTCGCGCTCGCCGCGCAGGGCCTCGTCCTCGCCTTCGCCCAGGCCCAGCCCTTCCAGCTCGCCCACCTGAAAGCGCAGGAGATCGGTGCGATCGCGCCGTTCAGCCTCGGTCGCCTCCCACGAGCGCGCGCGCTCGGAGAGGGCCATCCACTGCTCGCGCACGGCCCGGTAGTCGGCGAGCAGCGCCGCAAGATCTCCGAAGGCGTCCACCAGGCGCGTCTGCTCCGCCGGCAGGAGCAGCTTCTGGTGGTCGTTCTGTCCGTGGACCTCCACCAGCATGCCGGCCAGTTCGCGCAGGGCGCTGCGGGTCACCGGTCGGTGGTTGACCCGCGCGCGGGTGCGCCCGTCGCTCGACAGGGTGCGCGAGAGCACGAGCTCGAGCCCCTCGTCGGCCCCGTTCTCGTCGAGGGCGGCGGGCAGCTCGGCCTCCAGCCACTCCACGAGTGGAATCGGCGCCGCCCCGGGCGCGAAGCACCAGCGCCCCTCGACGCTGGCACGCTCGGCGCCGCGGCGTAGGAGGTTGGCGCGCGGTCGGCGACCGAGAAGCAACTCGAGGGCACCGATCAAGAGGCTCTTGCCCGCGCCCGTCTCGCCGGTGATCACGTTCAGGCCGGGGCCGAAGGCGAGTTCGGCGCGCTCGAAGAGAGCCAGGTCACGAATGCTGAGCTCGGTGAGCATGCCGCCGGAGAGGATCGCACGGGGTGGCGGTGGGTTGCAATCGTCGGCAGTGAAGCGGGCGGGTGGCGCCTTCCCCGGCGGGTTGCGGGCGGGGGTCAGGGGCTCTCGTCGTCGCAGGCCCGGGCGAGCTCCTCGAGGGCTCGCCGCGCCGGCTCGTGCAGGGGCCCGCGCAGGGCACGCTCGACCTCCGCCCGCGCACGGGCGGTGGCACCCTTCGCAAGGAGCTCGACGGCCCGCCCGGCGTGAACCAGCGCACCCTCGCTCAGGCCGCCTGCCAGGGGCCGAACGGTCAACACCTCGACCCAGGGACGGTCGACGAGGACCGCCCGCACCTCGAGCTCGAGCTCGAAGCGATCGAAGGTCCGCGCCTCGCACAGGGCCCACTCGGCAGCGCTCTCGCGGCGCACGAACAGGCGCGCGAGGGGCGCGGCGTGGTCTGCGGGGAGCCAGAGGTGCTGCTCGTCGGCCCAGGCGTCAAGGGCGCGAAAATCTTCGCTCCCAAAGCGCGTCACGAAGGGGTCCCAGCGCTCCACCCAGGCCCGGGCCTGGACGCGCACGCGCACGCGCCGGCCGAGGAAGCGGCCGGGGTGGTCGCGGAGCTCCGCGTAGGGCACGCAAACAGGCGAACTGTCGCGCTCCGGTCGCAGCGACTCATCGGACTCGTCGGGGCTCAGGACCGGGAGCACCAGGGCGACGGCCAGGAGCAGGGTCGAGGGGAGGGATCGCTTCACCTTCGCCTCATCGGCAGGAGCGCGCCCAGGCTGTAGATCGCTCCTCAGGGGTGCTGGGGCGCGGGGGCTTCACCGCCCACCAGGACCTGCCCGAGGGCCAGGTCGCTTGCGTCGAGCACGAGCAGATCGGCGCGGTTCCCGACCCGCAGGCGGCCCAGCTCGTCCTCCATCCCCAGGGCGCGGGCCGGCGCCTCGGAGGCCATGGTCAGGGCGTCCTCGACGCCGACCACCCCGCGCGCCACCAGGCGCCGCACCATCTCGAGCTGGGAGAGGGCCGAACCCGCCAGACGGGCGGGCTCGCCGTCGCCCCCGGCCGGGTAGTAGGCCGCGCCGTCGATCACCTCGTGGTCGCGTCCGTGCCAGTGGAACACATCGCAGCCTGTGCCCGCGCCCCGCAGAGCGTCGCTGACCAGGCACAGTCCGCGCGGGCCGCGGGCGCGCAGGGCGAGGTCGAAGGCCTCGGGTGCGACGTGCACGAGGTCGCCGATGATCTCGGCGAAGAGCACGTCCTCGACCAGGGCGACGTTCGCCAGCCCGGCGTCGCGGTGGTGCAAGCCGCCCATGGCGTTGTAGAGGTGAGTCACTCCCGCGGCGCCCGCGTCCACGGCACCGCGCGCCTCGACCGCGCTCGCCAGGCTGTGGCCGAGGGAGACGCGCACGCCCGAGCGCGCGAGCTCCGCCACCAGCTCGCACGCGCCGGAGAGCTCCGGCGCCAGGGTGATGGTGCGCACGCCGCGGCCGTCATCGCTGGAGGGACCGAGGATGTCCCGCAGGGCCGCCGGTGAGGGCGCGGCCAGGGCGTCGACGGGCAGGGCGCCGGCGGCGCGCGGGTTCACGAAGGGACCCTCGAGGTGCAGGCCGACGACCAGCGCGCCACCCCCGCCAAGGGCCGCCGCGGCATCGCGCACGCCACTGCAGAGCGCTCCCAGACGCTCAGGGGCGGCGGGAAAGAGAGTCGGCTGGAAGGCGGTCGTTCCCGCGTGCGCCAGGGCCAGGGCCATGGCCGCCAGGTCCGTGAGCGGATCCGCGCCGCCGAAGCCGTGGATGTGCAGGTCCACGAGGCCGGGCGCGACGATCGGCGCCTCGCGCTCGAGGGTCTCGCGCGCCAGCAACTCGAGGCCCACGATGCGGCCACCGTCCATGGCAACGCGACCAGCGACCAGCCGGCCCTCGATCAGCAGCAGTCCCTCGACGGACTTCAAGAGGGCTCCTCGGGCGACTCGACGATCCACAGGCTCGAGTGACCGTAGGTCCGATCGCGGCACTCGCCGCCAGCGGCGAGGTCGGACGCGGCCAGCTCGCCCGCGGGGGCGTGCAGCACTAGCAGGCCGCCGGGCGCCAGCTCCTCGCGGCACAAGGCCTCCACCGTCGCGAGGACGCGCGAGCGGCGCGCGTCTCGCAGCCAGGGATAGGGCGGGTCGAAGAAGACCAGGTTCGCCCAGGCCGGCTCCAGACCCGCCGGGCGCCAGCTGGCGGGCGCCAGGGCGTCGGCGCACAGGACCGAGGCCTCCTGCGCCAGGCCCAGCTCACTCAGGTTGGTCTCGAGGATCCGCACGACGCGTGAGTCGCGCTCCACCATGTGCGCCCGCTCGGCGCCGCGGCTGAGAGCCTCCATGCCGAGGCTGCCGGTACCCGCGCACAGGTCCAGCACGCGGGCGTCGATAACGCGCTCGCCGAGGATCGAGAAGAGGGCCTCCCGCACCCGATCGAGCATCGGGCGCGTGCCCTGTCCGGCAGGCGCCGAGAAGCGCCGTCCGCGGAGTGCTCCAGCGATGATCCGCACCGACCCAGTGTAGTCTCCCGGGAGCCCGACACCTCCACGAGGAGAGACGGATCGCGGTGGTTGGAACGACCTCTCCGCCGCGCTAGTCTCGGCCGTGAGAGGGCAATGACGAGACTTCACGTCAACATCGATCACGTCGCCACGGTGCGCCAGGCGCGCCGCGGGGCCTTCCCCGACCCCGTGGCCTGGGCCCTGCGGGCGGAAGCGGCCGGAGCCGGCGGCATCACCTGTCACCTGCGCGTGGACCGCCGCCACATCCAGGACGACGATGTGCTGCGCCTGCGCGAGGCGATCGGGACGCGACTGAACTTCGAGATGTCCCTCGCCCCCGAGATCGTGACCGTCGGGCTCGAGGTCGGCGCCGAGGCCTACTGCATCGTCCCCGAGAGCCGCGAGGAGATCACGACCGAGGGCGGCCTCGACGTGGGACGCGAGCTCGCGCGGCTGCGGGAGGTGATCGAGGCCCTCGCCTCGCGTGGGGGCGAGGTCAGTCTCTTCGTCGATCCCGACCAGCGCCAGCTCGACGCCGCCGCCGAGTCCGGCGCGGACTTTGTCGAGCTCCACACCGGGCCCTTTGCCAACGCAGCCGGCGAGGGGAGAGCGCGCGAACTCGAACGCCTGATCACGGCCGCCGAGCACGCCCACGCGATCGGCCTGCGGATCAACGCGGGGCACGGGCTCGACTACGACAACATCCAACCGGTGCTCCGTCTGCCGCACCTCGAGGAGCTGAACATCGGCTTCTCGATCGTCGCCGAAGCGTTGACCGTGGGCGTCGACCGGGCGGTCGGACGCATGATCGAACTCATCCGGGACGCCTGAACTCTCGAGGAGAGCCTGAGCCATGTACGGACAGTTTAACGGCAGCTACGTCGCACTCCCGACGCCCTTCCGCGACGGTCACGTCGACCTCGAGGCGTTCGAAGAGATGATCGACTTCCATGTAGACCACGCGACGGATGGGCTCGTGGTGGCCGGAACGACGGGCGAGGCTCCGACACTCAACGACTACGAGCAGCGCAGCCTGATCCACGCCGCGGTGGATCATTCGGCCGGGCGCCTGCCGGTGGTGGCGGGGGTCGGCAGCAACTGCACGCGCTCCACGGTCGACCTGGCGCGTTTCGCCGCCGCCGAGGGCGCGGACGGAGTGCTGGTGGTGACGCCCTACTACAACCGCCCCAGCCGCCAGGGGCTGATCGGCCACTTCTCCCAGATCGCTGACGCCACGGACACGGCGGTGGTGCTCTACAACGTGCCCTCGCGGACCGGACTGGATCTCGAGCCGGACGTCGTCGCCGAGCTCGCAACGCACCACGAGAACATCGTCGCCATCAAGGAGTCGGGGAGCTCGGTGGCGCGCGTCGAGCAGCTTCTGGCGAGTTGCCGCATCGCCGTCCTGTGTGGTGAGGACTCGTGCATCGCTCCCTTCGCCGCCGCCGGCGCCGTCGGCGCGGTGAATGTCCTGGGAAACATCGTCCCCGAGGAGGTGGCGGAACTCGTGCGCGTCGCCCGCCCCGACGGCAACCCGGAGCGTGCCGCCGAGCTGGAGTGCGCCCTCGCCCCCCTGGCGCGCGACCTCTACGTCGAGGTCAATCCCGTCCCGGTCAAGGCGGCCCTGGCTCACCTGGGCCGCTGCCGCGCGGAGGTCCGCGCCCCCCTCGCCCCACTCGAAGAGTCCAGCCGCCTGCGACTGCACGCGACCGTTGCGACCTACGCTGTCGCACACCCGTCACCGGTTTCCTGACAGCAAAGTACCGCTCAAGCCCCGGCTGTCCATGCCAGCCAGGAGCTCGCGATCCTCACGGACAGAAGGTCGCTTCGAGGGCGTCGGTCAGGTTGAAGCCCCAGAAGCCCGCGGGGTCGCGGTACCAGACCTGGAAGAACCAGGTGCTCCCGATCGTGATCTGCCCGGCGGGATCGGGCGGCGAGCCGATGTCGAGGGCGTGGAGCGCGCCGCCGGTGCGGTCGGTCGTGGCGTAGGCCAGGCGAAAGATCGGGCCGGTGACGCACAGGAAACCGTCGCCGAAGGGCTGCTGGGTCTGACCGGCACCGTAGAAGAACATCACCGACTGCCTTCCGATGGCACCGGAGCAGACGAGATCGAGATCATTGGCGCCCACGCTCGCGCTGCCCGTCCAGGTCAGGCTCGCCGCGACGCCGCTCGAGTTGGAGTTGCTGGAGCAGTAGGTCGAGGGCTCCGGGCAGGGGTCCGCCTCCGAGAAGGACCAGACGCGCGTTTCGCCGGCCATCTCGGTCTGGGCCGAGCAGCCGTAGGCACTCACCAACACCTCCGCGCGCCCATCGCCGTCGACATCTCCCCCACCACCGACGCTGAAGCCCAATCGGTCGCCGGGGGCGGCGCCCAGCACCTCGCTGATCAGGCCGCCGTCGAGACCCGAGAAGATCCGCGCGCAGCCCGCGCTCGCACCGTTGGCGTCGTTGCCGTGCGCCCCGACGATCACGTCCGCACGGCCGTCTCCGTCCATGTCGCCCACACCCGCAACGCTGACACCGAAGCCGTCGCCCGCGGCCGGACCGGCGAAGTGGAGCAGCTCGCCGCCGTCCACGCCCGAGAACACCGTCGCCGCGCCGGCGTTCGTACCCGGCGCATCCGCCCCCAGCGCTCCCACGATCAGGTCGTTCACGCCGTCGTTGTCGATGTCGCCGGCACAGGCCAGGGAGGAACCGAAGCTGTCGCCCGACGCCGCGCCGCGCAGGATGAACAGGGGAGATCCGTCCGCGCCGGAGAAGACGTGCACGCTGCCCGCTCCGCTACCGGCCTGGTCGTTCCACTTCGCTCCGACCGCCAGGTCAGCGCGCCCGTCCCCGTCCACGTCGCCCAGGCCACAGACCGCGACGCCGAACAGATCGAGCTCGGCCTCTCCCAGCAAGAGGCGCAGGAGGCTGCCATCGGCTCCAGAAAAAACCCGCGCGGCTCCGGCGTTGGAGCCGGCCAGGTCAGAGCCCCAGGCGCCGACCAGCACGTCGTCCAGGCCGTCGCCGTCCACGTCACCCGCACCGGCGACCGAGATGCCGTTGTTCTCGTAGGCCTCGCCGCCGGAGAGCTCGTGCAACAGAGCGCCGCTCTGGCCGGAGAAGACGTAGGCCGTTCCCGCCTCGGGCCCGAAGTCGTCGTTGCCGTAGGCTCCGATCACCAGGTCCGAGAAGCCGTCGCCGTCCACGTCACCGGCGCAGGCCAGGCTGTAGCCGAAGAGGTCCATGGGCGCGACGCCGTGAAGCGTGAAGCGCGAGGTCCCGTCCGCGCCCGAGACCAGCCGCACGCTCCCGGAGTTCGTGCCGTTCTGGTCGCTGAACGGAGAACCGAAGAGCCAGTCGTCGATCCCGTCGCCGTCGGTGTCGCCGGCGCTGCACACGGCCCAGCCGAAGCGGTCGCCGGCGGCCTCCCCGTGGAACGAGTGCAGGTTCTGCTGGGCCGAGGCGCCGCCGGAGAGCAGGCTGAGGATCGCTGCCGCAAACGGAACATATAGGATGTTTGATTTCATGCGCGAGACCCCGGGTGCGGTGCGGAATGAACTCGAAAGCGGTCTTTCTTGCCTTAGACCATTGCCAATAGCCCAGAAAAGGCGAGAAACAACCGTACCCCGGGTTCTCGATCTGCGCCAATGAAGTGCCCTGATTACAGGATGCTGCTTCCTGGAGGGTGCCTGCCTGAGGGGTCCCGGGGCCGCCCGCAGTCCAGGGAACCCAAAGGCGTCGCGCAGGCCGGGGGTGCGCGGCAGACTGGGACTATGGCGAGCCCTCTCCTGCTGCTGTTCTGCGCGATCCTGGCCTTCGCGCACCCAGGGAGTGCGCTCCAGGACTCCACGCCCCAGGCCGCCCTGCTGGAGAAGGCCCAGGCCCACGCGCGCAAGGGCAGCTACGCCTCTGCGGCGAACCTCTACCGGCGCCTGGCGCGCGACCATCCCGACACCCCCGAGGGGCGCACCGCTGAGCGGCGCTCGAAGCCCAGCGCGTACCTCGGCTCGGCCCCGATCGTCGAGCACGGTCCGCCGCCCAACCGGGTGGACGTGGCCCTCATGGGCGACGGGTATCAGCTGCGGGAGATGAAGGGCTTCGACAAGCTCGCCGAGGACATCCCACCCCTGTTCGAGCGCCAGGCGACCCTGCGCGAGTACTTCACCTACTTCAACTTCCAGCGCCTGGCGCTCGTCAGCAAGGACAACGGCGTCGATGGGTTCGGGCGTGAGTACGACACGGCCCTGGACGGGCGCACCCTCGGAACCTTCGCCGGCCACGTGGGCGTCAGCGCCAAGCGCGTGCGCGCCATGCTGGACGAGTGGGGAGAGCACGACTCCCTGGCCATCGTGTTCGTCAAACAGGGCGTGCTGGGCACGGGCGGAGGCGGGTTCGCCACGATCGGCGGCCGCAACGCCAAGACGACCATCCACGAGTGGGGCCACGCCTTCGCGGGGCTGGGAGACGAGTACGCGACCAAGACACACGAGCGCGGCGGCGTCTCGCGGCGCGTCAATGTCTCCGATACAGACGATCCCGAGAAGGTGCCCTGGGCGCACTGGATCGAAGCAGGAGTGCGAGGCGTCGGCGTGTACGAAGGCGCGAGCGGTCAGGTGCGCGGCGCCTGGAAACCCACCTCGGGGGGCTGCGTGATGGAGAGCGGCGAGTTCTTCTGTCCGCCCTGCCGGGAAGCCCTCGTGCTGCGCATCTACTCGATCGTGGACCCGATCGAGTCCTGCACGCCGCTCCCCCATCCACGAAAGCACTCCGTGTACCTCGCGCTCGACGATCCATTCGAGCCGCTGGAGTTCGAGGTGAAGGTGATGCAGCCGGACAGCCACCGCCTGGAAGTGCGCTGGTGGGTGATGCCCGAGCGCGCCGCGCCGCTGGAACCCGAGGACCGCCTCGATCGCTACCGCAGCAGCCACACCGACCGCCGGGGGCGCGGGCCTCTGGCGATGATCCCGACCGAGCCGGTCTCGACCAGCCGCGGCGTACGCTCGGGAGAGCACCGCTTCAGACTCGAGCGCGGAGACCTGGAGCCAGGGCGCTACCGGGTCCTCTGCCGTGCGCGCGACACGACGCGTCTACGCGGCGAGCGCTCGCCCTGGGTGATCGCCGACCCCGACGACCTACTCGTCTCGCAGCGGGCCTGGTGGGTCGTGGTGCCCGAGCGGGATTGACGGGCGCGGAGTTCGCTCGAAGAGTTCGCTCGCGGAGCGGGAGTTCAGAGCCAGTAGATCCCCGCCGGCCGGCGCTCCGAGGGGAACCCATTCCGCTCGATGTTGACCTGCAAGGGCCCTTCGTTGGGGATCTTCGGGTCATTCCGCCGGGACCCGGAGCGCTCCGGAAGAGGGGGCACGCTGATGTGCACCACGATGGATTCGTCCTCGCTTAGTTCCAGCATCTCCGGGGCGCTGTACTCCCCGGGTTTGGAGACGAGGGTGATGCGGTAGGTGCCCGCCCGCGCGCGGTGGATCGTGCCGACACCGTCACGGATGGTCGCGCGTCCTTGCGCACGCCAGCGCTGGAGGTCCTTTCCCCTCGCGGCGGCCCGTGCGATGCGGTTGGGATTGGGCTCGTGCTGCCGACGCTCGTTTTCCTCGTCACCGTCGCTGCCTCTCTCTTCCTGGCCCCGGGGAACCTCCAATCGCACTTCCACGCGCCTATTGCCTTCGGGGACAGGGTCGAGTTCGAAGCGCACGGTGTTCTGTCCGCCAAACACGACCTGTAGGTGGCGGTCCACGCCCGCCTGGATCGTGCAGGGCAACTCCAGGTCCGGACTTCCGTAGGATCCGTAGCAGAGGGTGTAGCGTCCGGGACCGACCAGCATGGGCTCGAGGTTGCCGCTCCTATCAAAGCGCCCGATAGCCAGCCCCTCCTCCTGCCGAGGAAAGTGCGGGTACGCGCGGCCTTCGGGCAGGAAAATCAGCCGGCCTCGGGAGAGAGACTCGCCGAGACGGTTCTCGGCATTGCCGGTGATCTCGCATCCGCGTACCAAGGTCACCGACACGATTCGCTCATCGCCTGCTTCCAGCTCGATCGTGCGGGTGCTGGGAAGGTGCCTCGCCGCCTCGAGAGTCACCTGCCAGATGCCGATGTCCAGGGCCGTGGCCCTCCCCGCACCCGTGGACAGCGCGCGCCCTTCCTCCCCCTCGACGGCACCGGCGAGCAGCAGCCTGGCCGTGGCGGCGGGGAGCTCTCGACCACCGGCGGAACTGGTCACCACCAAGGTCAGGGTGGGTCGGGCGACGGACGCGCGGCCGGAAAGCGAGGTCGCGACCTCAGCGCGCTTCGGTTCCGCGGGTGCGGCGAGGACCCCCAGGGCGGAGGGTTCGACCGCCAAGCCTCCAGCGGAGGGTCCGATGATGCCACCGCCGTCGACCTGGTCCTCCGTGAGTTCCAGGTACAGGAAACCGGCCAGGAAGGCCCCGACCAGGGTCATGAGGAGCACGATTCGGCGCATGATGGATCCGTGGGACGCCGGGAGAAGGCCCCGAGATCGCCCAGCAGTTAGGGGGCGGGGGTGTCGATCATCAACTGAGACTCGTTTGCCCTCTGCCGCGGATGCGGAGGATAGCATGTCTAGTATATCGCATTTGATCCACAGTGCTTCCCTCGCGCCGCGGCCATTCCCTGTATAGCCCCTGAAGCACTCCAGTCCACAAGCCCACGCCATGCCCTCGACCTCCAAGCCCGACCTTCCCGCCATCGATCGGCGGGTCAAGTTGAGCCTTCTGGCCCTGGGGTTCGTGCCCCTCGCCCTCGCGGCCGGCATCTACTGGAGTCGCAGCGGTACCCCGCCCACGGGGCCCGAGGCGGGCTTCAAGAATTTCCTGCTGGTGACCTTCGACACCACGCGCGCGGACCACATCGGCTGCTATGGCAATCCACGCGCCAGCACCTTGAACCTCGACCGGATGGCGCGCGAGGGAGTGCTGTTCGAGCGCTGCTTCAGCACGGCGCCCATCACGCTCCCCTCCCACTCGTCGATCCTGACGGGCATGCAGCCCTTCCGTCACGGGGCGCGCAACAACGGCACACACTTCGTCCCCGAGGAAGCGTTGACCATGGCCGAGGTGCTCGCCGACGAGGGCTTCGCGACGGGCGCCGTCATCAGCTCGTTCGTCCTCGACAGCCGCTTCGGCCTCGATCAGGGCTTTGATCTCTACGACGACGACCTCACGAACGCCGAGCAGGCGCCGATGTTCATGTTCCGCGAGACCAAGGCGGACGACACCTCACGGCGCGCGCGGGAGTTTATCCAGGCGCGCTCGAACGAGCGCTGGTTTCTCTGGGTGCACTACTTCGACCCGCACGCCAACTACGCTCCGCCCGAGGAGTTCGCGGAACTGTGTCCCGACGCTCCCTACGACGGTGAGATCGCCTACGCCGACGCCGGCCTGGGCGAGGTGCTCGCGCTGCTCGTCCAGCGCGGCATGCTCGACGAGACGCTCGTGATGGTGACGAGCGACCACGGGGAAGCCTTCGGCGACCACGGTGAGACGACCCACGGAATCTTCGTCTACGACTCGACGACCCATGTGCCGTGGATAGCGAGACACCCCAAGCTGGCCCGAAGCAAACGCCTACGCGAGGTGACCAGCGCCGTCGACATCTTCCCGACGTCCCTGGATCTGCTGGGAGTGGACGTTCCCGCCGGGCTGGACGGTCGCTCCCTGGCCAGGGAGATGCTCGTGCCCGATGCCAGGCTCGAGCCCTCCTTCGCCTACTCCGAGTCCATGAACCCGCTCTACAACCACGGCTGGGCAGACCTGCGCACCATCCGTGATGAGCGCTATCGCTACGTGCGAGCGCCGCGGGAGGAGTTCTATGACGTGATGCGCGACTCGCGCCACGAGAACAACCTCCTCGAGGACGGTGATCACCCCGCCGCATCGGATGCGCGCGCGATCCTCGAGCACCTGCTCTCGGCCGGAGAGGTCGATGTGCGAGGCGACGACATCAAGAGCATGGATCCCGGGACGCGCGAGGCCCTCGCTGCCCTGGGCTACGTCTGGAGCTCGGAGGGCGAGCTCTCGTCGGAGCAAAAGAACCTCCCCGACCCCAAGGATCGAGTCCACACCTGGGAGAAGGCCCAGTTCGCCAACCAGCTCTTGCGCCTCGGCCAGGTGCAGGAGGCCGAGAGCGCCCTGCGCCAGGTCATCGAGGAAGACCCCGGCGCCATCCTGCCGCGCAGCGCCCTGGTGGGCGCCCTGATGCAGCAGAAGAAGTTCCAGGAGGCCTACGAGGTGCAACTGATCTCCGTCAGCCTGCCCGGCGTGCGCACCGCCACCTGGGTGCGCCTGGGCGAACTCGAGCGCAAGCTAGAGATGGAGGGCTGGGAGGCCCGGATCGAGCGTGCCAAGATCCATGACCCCGAGGACCCGCTGCCCTGGATTCGCGAGGCAGATTTCGCCGCGGACGAGGGCGACACCCAACGCGCCGACGACCTCTATCGCAAGGCCCTCGAGATCGACGAGCGTTGCGCCAAGGCCTGGATTGGCATCGGCAACATGCACCATGAACTCGGTGGGGAAGAGGAAGCGATCGACGCCTTCAACAAGGCGATCAAGGCCGATCCCGTGGCGATCGAAGCCCAGTACAACCTCGGTGTCGTCTACGACGCCCTGAGACGCGGCGCCCAGGCGGAACGCGCGTACCTGAGAGCGCTGCGCATCGATCCCGACCACGTGCTTTCCCTGGTGAACCTCGGCAACGTCTATCAGAAGGCCGGCAAGCTCGAAGAGGCCCAGAAGCGCTACGACCAGGCTCTCTCGAAGAACCCGGAAGACTACAGCGCCGTGTTCAATCTGGCCCTGTGCCTGCACCGCCAGGGCGAGTTCGAGCGCGCCGGAACACTCTTCGGCCGAGCCTCGGAACTGCGCCCCGACTCGTTCGACGCTTCTCTGATGCAGATCGGGGCCCTGCGCAAGAACGGAGAGAACGCCGTGGCCCTCGAGTTGGCTCAGAAGCTCATCGAGCGCAACGCCGAGTCGATCCCGGGCCTGCTGCATGCCTCCGCCCTCTCTCACGAGCTTGGCGAGCCGGAGGTTGCCCGCGACCTCTTCGACCGCGCCCTCGCCCTGGACCCCGAGCGCGTGCGCAAGCGCGCCCAGCGGGACGAGACCTTGAGCTGGGCGCTCGAGTGATGGGCTCGCGGCCGAGCGCGACTCAGTCGAGGTAGCCCAAAGCCCGCAGCTTGGCCTCGACGTCGGCGGACATCTCGGCCTCCTCGCCGGCGTGGATGCGTCGGGCGACATCGCGCGCCGCCTGCTCGAAGCGCGGACGCCAGGCTTCCACGGCCCGTTCCAGGGCTAGCGCGTGCTCGCCGCCGGTGACGTCAGGGTCGTCGATCAGATTGCGGGTCTCGCGCGGATCGGCGCTCAGGTCGAACAACTCGTCGAGCTGGTCGTTCGTGTAGACGATGCGCTTGTGAGTCCCCGAGCGCACGGCCAGCACGGCACGGTCGAGGTGCGGTGCGCGCAGGTGGAGGCCCTGCTTGACGGCCGTCACGCCGAAAGGCTTGAGCAGCTCAGCGTAGGCGAACTCGCGCCGCTCGCGCAGGTGATCGATGGTCTCGCAGCTGGCCGGGCGCTCGATCCCGAGCAACCCGCAAAGGGTCGGCAGGAAGTCGGCGTTCTGGATCAACTCATCGCGATGTCCGGTGATCCCGACCGATGCCGGCCACTTGACGATCCACGGGATGCGCAGCAGCTCGTCGTAGCAGACGAACTGGTGCCCGAGGATCCCGTGGCGGCCGACGCAATCGCCGTGGTCGGCGGTGATGACCACCAGAGTCTCGTCCCAGCGCGGACTCCTCGCCAGGTCGTCCAGCAAGCGGCCGAGCAGCTCGTCCATGTAGGCGATGCAGCCGTCGTAGAGCCCGTGGAGGATCGCAAAATCCTCCTCGCTCATGTCCACCAGCCCCACGGCGTGCGGGTTGGGCCGCTGGTTGATCGCAGCGAAGTTCCGCTTGCGCAGCTCGCGCGGGACGAAGCGCGTGCGGTGGCGGTGCGGCGGTCGATACTCGCCGTGGGTCTCCATCAGGTGCGCGTAGACGAAGCGCGGACGGTCGTCGCTCTCGCTCCAGATGGCGCGCACACGGTCGAAGCAGCTAGCGGCGCCGTCGTCGTGCCATCCGGTCAGCCAGTAGGACAGGCGCGCGCGCAGACGCGCGCGCTCGTGCAACCGGGCTTCCGCTTCCAGATCGAGGTCGTGGTCGATGCGAGCCAGGTCCGCTGGACCGTCGCCATCCTCCGCAGCGGGTGCCCGCACGCCCGGGCGCAGGGCCGAGAGCATGCGTCGCCAGGCGGGCGGCGGAGCTTCGAAGTTCTCGGCGAAGCCACGCTCCATGCCGCTGAAGTCCGACACGTAAGGCACGTCCCCCATCACCTTGGCCGTGCGGTAGCCTTCGCCCGCGAGCACCTCGGGCAGGCTCGCGTACGAGCCGGCCAGCCGATCGCCGTCGATCACCAGGCGATGGGTCGAGGCGTAGGTCCCGGTGAACAGGCTGGCGGTGCTGGGCAGGGTCCAGGTGGCGGTGGAGATGCAGCGCTCGTAGAAGGCGAGCCCGTCGGCCAGTCGCTCGAGATTGGGCGTCGTGGGTTGATCGTGGCCGTAGACGGAGAAGTTCTCCGCCCGGGCGGCGTCGAGCACGATGAACAGGATGTCGGGGCGCGGGGAGGACATGGGGAGTGGGTGGCCGAGGTCAGTATCTGCGCCCCCCCCGCCTAGAAGCAAGCCTGACACTCTGGCAGTCACCCCTGCCCTTTTGGCGGTCTCCTGGTAAAAAAACCCCCTTCCGGACCTCTCCAGGCCTGATCCGGCATGGCATGTACCTTGCTCTCTCTCTCATGCACTCCGCATTTCATCGGCAGAAAAAGGAGACCATATGCAAGAGCAATACACCCAGCGATCCCAGGCGGCGCTGCAGGAAGCCCAGCAACTGGCTCAGACGGCAGCCAACCCCGAGATCAGCCCCTTGCACCTCGCGGCATCCCTCGTGCGCGAGGCGGAGGGCGTCAGCGCCGCGCTCCTCGCGCGCCTCGGTGTGGACCTGCGCGCCCTGGCCGCTGAACTGGCCCTCGCCGTCGAGCGCCTGCCGCGCGCGGAAGGCGGGGAGCTCGGCATGTCCCGCACCCTGGCCGCGGCCCTGGCCGACGCCGCCGCCCGCGCGCGGGCCCTGGGCGATGAGTACATCTCCACCGAACACCTGCTGCTCGGCCTCGCCGCCAAGGGCGAGCTGGGCGAGCCCTTCACCTCCCGCTCCGTGACCGTGGAACGCCTGGAGGCTGCCCTGCAGGAGGTGCGCGGCGATCGGCGCGTCACCACGCCCAACCCCGAAGCGACCTACGAGGCCCTCTCCCGCTACGCGCGTGACCTCACGGCGGAAGCCGAGGCCGGAAAGCTCGACCCGGTCATCGGGCGCGACAGCGAGATCCGGCGCGTCGTTCAGGTCCTCTCGCGCCGGCGCAAGAACAACCCCGTGCTCCTGGGCGACCCCGGCGTGGGCAAGACGGCCATCGTCGAGGGGCTCGCCAACCGCATCGTGACCGGAGACGTCCCCGAAAGCCTGAAGGGACGACGCGTCATGGCGCTCGATATCGGCGCGCTGCTCGCGGGAGCCAAGTTTCGCGGCGAGTTCGAGGAGCGCCTCAAGGCCGTGCTCGAGGAGGTAGCCGACGCCGCCGGCGATGTCGTGCTCTTCATCGACGAGCTGCACACGATGGTCGGCGCCGGAAGCGCCGAGGGCGCGCTCGACGCGGCCAACATGCTCAAGCCCGCCCTGGCCCGCGGTGACCTGCACTGCATCGGCGCCACGACCATCGACGAGTACCGCAAGCACATCGAGAAGGACGCCGCCCTCGAGCGCCGCTTCATGCCCGTCATGGTCGACGAGCCTTCTGTCGAGGACACCCTCGCCATCCTGCGCGGACTGAACGAGCGCTATGAGCTGCACCACGGCGTGCGCATCACCGACGATGCCCTGGTGGCCGCGGCACGCCTCGCCGACCGCCACATCACCGACCGCTTCCTGCCCGACAAGGCGATCGACTGCGTGGACGAAGCCGCCAGCCAACTGCGGACGATGATCGACTCCATGCCGCCCGAGCTGGATTCGCTCCAGCGCCGCGTCCGGCAGCTCGAGATCGAGAAGACGGCCCTGGCCAGGGAAGAGGCCGACGGTGCCGCGAGGCGCGTCGAGGTCCTCGAGAGCGAGCTGGCCGAGCTGGCGGAATCCGTCTCCGCCCTGAACGCCCGCTGGACGACCGAGAAGGACCTGATCACCGCGATCCGGGCCGGCAAGCTGCTGCTGGAGAGCCTGCGCGAGGAGGCCAGGACGGCCGAGCGTGAGGGTGACCTCGATCGGGTGGCGCACATTCGCTACGGCGAGCTGCCCGAAGGCACGACCCAGCTGGAGGAGAACGTGGCGCGCCTCGAGCGTGTCCAGCAGGACGGCGCCCTGTTGCCCGAGGCCGTGGACGCCGAGCTGATCGCTGAGGTCGTCAGCCGCTGGACGGGAATCCCGGCCACGCGCTTGCTGGAGACCGAGCGCGAAAAGCTGCTCCACATGGAAGATCGCATCCACGAGCGCCTGATCGGCCAGGACGAAGCAGTGCGCGCGATCTCCGAGGCCGTGCGCCGCGCGCGGGCGGGACTCCAGGAGACGACCCGACCGCTGGGTTCGTTCCTGCTCCTCGGCCCCACCGGTGTGGGCAAAACCGAACTCGCTCGCTCCCTGGCCGAGTTCCTCTTCGATGACGAGCGCAACCTGGTGCGGATCGACATGAGCGAGTTCATGGAGAAGCACGCTGTCAGCCGCCTGATCGGCGCCCCCCCCGGTTACGTGGGCTACGAGGAGGGCGGCCTGTTGACCGAGGCCGTGCGGCGCAAGCCGCACTCGGTGTTGCTGCTCGACGAGGTCGAGAAGGCCCACCCCGATGTCTTCAACGTGCTCCTGCAGGTCCTGGATGACGGGCGCCTGACGGACGGCAAGGGCCGAACGGTGGACTTCAGCCAGACCCTGGTGCTGATGACCAGCAACCTGCGTCACACCGATCAGGTCTGCCAGTTCTTCCGTCCCGAGTTCATCAACCGCCTCGACGAGATGCTGACCTTCAACACGCTCGAGCGCGAGCAGCTGCGCTCGATCGTCGACGTGCAGCTCGGGCGGCTCTCCCGCCACCTCGCCGAGCAGGAGATCGAACTCGAAGTGACGGATGAGGCCCGCGACCAGCTTGCCGAGGAGGGCTTCGACCCCGAGTTCGGCGCGCGACCGCTCAAGCGCGCGATCCAGCGGTGCATCCAGAACCCCATCGCCGACGCGATCCTCTCGGGAACGATCGAGCCCGGCGGTCGCACGATCGTGGACTGCTTCGACGGCAAGTTCGTGCTCCGCGCCCCCACGCGAGTGCCGCAAGAGGGACCGGAACTCGTCAGTGTCTGAGCCGGAGAGGGCGCGAGACGGACGATAGTGCGCTAGGCGGGAGTCACGGGGGTGAATCCGGGTTAGGCTGCCGTGGTCGTGCGCGACGCGCCGAACCGATGATACGCCTCCTCCGCAGCCCGCTCCTGGCCGTCGCCGCCGCCCTCACCCTCGGCGCTGCCGCGCCTGCCCAGGGCGTCGGATCACGCGCACCGTCCTTCGAATCGGCTGGCTGGCTCAACCACATCGGAGAGCGGCCGACCATCCAGAACCTGCGCGGGCGCACCGTGCTGCTTCATTTCTGGCGCAGCACCGAGCCGGCGGCGGGAGCCAACTGGCGGCTCCTGAAGAAGTTCCATCACGAGTACGCCGACAAGGGCCTGGTCGTCCTGCTGCTCACCGACGAGGGCCGCGGGGACGTGGAAGGCACCATCACACAGCAGGCACTGCCCTTTCCCTGCGCCGTAGGGACCGACGCCCGCGAGCGCTACGGCGTCGGCGCCAACTTTCATCAGGTCCTGATCGACCCGCGCGGCGAGATCTTCTGGTCCGGAACCACCAACGGCCTTTGGAATGGCAAGCTCCTCAAGGCCCTCAAGGGTGCCCAGCGCCTGGGCGAGCGCGGCCCCATCGCCCTGCACCTCGAGCCCGCGACGGCCTCGCGCCTGAAGAAGGTCGTCACGGACGCGGCCAAGGGGGACCTGGCCAAGGCCTCCCGCAAGGCGCTCGCGATCGCCGAGGACGAGCGCGTCTCCGCCGAGGAGCGTGCGGAGGCCAGTGACATCGCTGACCGTCTCGCCGCCCACACCGATGACTTGATGGCGCAGGTCGAGGATCACCTCGCGCGCCGTGAGATGCTGCCGCCGCGGGAGGTGCTCGAGTTGATCGCGAAGCAGTTCAAGGGCGCGCCCCTCGGCGAGCGGGCCGCCACGCGTCTGAAGGAACTGATCGAAGACGAGCTGCTCTCGATGGAGGTCGCCGCCGCCGAGCTCTTCGAACGCAACCGCAAGCTGCTCTGGACCCGCGGGCCCTCGAAGACCCTCTCACGCTTCCAGGACCTGATCGAGCGCTACCCCAACTCGCGCGCCGCGGAGAAGGCGCGCCGAGTCGTGGCCCTCGACTTCTGAGCCCTGAAAGCTCCCCGTACATGCACCGGGGCCGATCCGCAGCGGACCGGCCCCGGTGATTCAATGTCCACCGACCCTAGAGCCAGTTCACCTCATAGCCATTGGTGAGGTTGAAGCCCGAGCCACAGGGTCCGCCCGGATCCCGGTACCAACCTTGGTAGCGCTTGGTATCCCCGGAAAACACACCGCCAGTCACGGAGATCGTGATCCCGGTCGTGTCTGCGCTGCCTGCGCCGTCGCTCATGATCGGAGCGTTGAGGCGCACAACGTTGCCGCCGGCGCAGCGCAACCCGTCACCGAAGGGATTGCCAGCACCGCCATTGACGGCGTTGTTGCCTTGGAAGAAGACCATGAACTGGTTGGGCGTCATTCCCGTGGCCCGCAACACCAGCGTGTCGCCAGCGGTGTTCGCCGCACCCGTACCGTCAACGTGAGCGCCAGCCGGGTTGGAGGAGTTCGCGCAGCCATTCCCGTTGGCGCCAAAGTTGCCGCACGGCGCGACGTTCGGGCAGGTGCAGTAGACCGTACCGGGTCCTCCACCACCTCCGAAGTCTGCTTCCATGTCGTCCATCATCAGGAACGCGCCGCCGAAGACGTTGCTGGGAACCTCGATGCGGCTGAAGCCCGCTCCTGAGTCGTCCTGCCAGCCGTTCCAGGTCCAGGTGCAGTCCGCAGGAGCCGTGATGACCGCCGAGCCAAGGAAGTTGTTCCCGGCATCGTAGAAGTTGGCCGTGCCATCGCCGGGAGGGCCGGCGTTGGTACCGAAGTAACCACCAAAGCGCGAGACCGGACTATTAAAGGTGTACTCGTAGGCCCCGCCGGCGCTGCCGGTGAAGCGAACTCCGTCGTGCGGAAAGATCGTGCACATGAAGCCCCACCCGCTGGTGATGTGCGCACCGCTGCTTCCCGGCGTACACAAATCCCCGTTGTTGTTGAAAACGCCGCCGATGATGCACGGATTGAATCCGGGGCTCGTCTGGGTCTCGAATCCTTCGGATTCGGTACCGGTGAAGGGTCCGATGGGTGTCTGGGCCGTCGCGATCCCGCCGAAGGCGACGGTCACGGCGAGCAACAATGCGATTCTCATGCTGAAGCCTCTCTCTGTTCTGCGAAGGGGAGCGCGTCCATCAGGACGCCGATGGTCCGATTGTAGGAGGCACGGCAGAATTAGGGGGGAGATGATGCCCGACAAGGCAAATTCGCACCCCCACTTGGCCCTCTGCGGCGCCCGCCCACCCCGTAGCCGTCGAGAGTCTCCGCACCGGAGCGTGTGAGCCGTTCTCCGACTGCCGACGGAAGCCGCCGTTCGCGCTCTCTCGTGTGAAGGTCGACGTTGGGTCTCGACCGGGACCTACCAGACGATCTCGTAGGCGTTGCTGGTGTTGAACCCGCTCCCGCAGGGAGAAGCCGGCGAGCGGTACCAGAACTGGTAGACGCGCGGGCCGACATCGGGGTGGAGCCAGGGCGAAGATGGAGCAAGGCGGCGTCACCCCCGAGGGAGCGACGCCGCCTTATCTTTCCAGCCTGCAGAGGGTCAGGCGACCCTCAGACCACAGGGTAGGGCTCTACCAGGTGATCTTGACGGCGTTGGACAGGTTGAAGCCAAAGCTGCAGGGACTGCCGTTTGGGTCGCGATACCAGTACTGGTAGCACTTCGTTTCACCATTGATGGCGCCACCGACGTTTTGCACATCGCTGAACGTCGCGTTGCCGTTGCCGTCGGGGAGGACCATTCCCAGACGAACGAGGTTCATGCCGCAGCAGCGGAGACCGTCACCGAAGACGATCCCGGCGCCGCCGCCGATGCGGTTGTCGCCCTGAAAGAACAGGCCCGGCTGGCCGGGAATGGCGTTGCTCGCGACCAGGGTCCCGCCGTTGGCTGCATACGCGACAAGGGCGCAACCGGTGGTCGTGCTGTTGGCACAACCTTCCATCGCGCCGGCGGCGCTCGCATTCCCACAGGGACAGGGCGTGCCGCTGCCGTCACCGAAGCACTGGGTCGTGCCGAAGCCGCCGCCGCCGAAATCTGCTTCCATGTCGTCCATCATCAGGAACGCGCCACCGAAGACATTGCTGGGGACTTCGATGCGGCTGAAGCCCGCTCCCGAGTCGTCCTGCCAGCCGTTCCAGGTCCAGGTGCAGTCGTGGGGCGCCACGATCACCTGCGAGCCCAGGAAATTGTTCGCGGCGTCGTAGAAGTTGGCCGTGCCACCGCCGGGAGGGCCGGCGTTGCTACCGAAGTAACCACCGAAGCGCGAGACCGGACTATCAAAGGTGTACTCGTAGGCCCCGCCGGCGCTGCCGGTGAAGCGAGCTCCGCCGTGCTCCTGGATCATGCACATGAAGCTCCACCCACCGGTAATGTGCGAGCCGCTGCTCCCCGGCGTGCACAGGTCTCCGTTGTTGTTGAAGACGCGGCCGACGATGCAAGGATCGAAAGTGCCACTTTGCTGGGTCTCGAATCCATCGGATTCGGAACCGGTGAAGGGGCCGATGGGTGTCTGGGCCGTCGCGATCCCGCCGAAGGCGACGGTCACGGCGAGGAACAATGCGATTCTCATGCTGAAGCCTCTCTCTGTTCTGCGAAGGGGAGCGCGCCCATCAGGACGCCGATGGTCGGATTGTAGGAGGCACGGCAGGATTCGGGGGGAGATGATGCACGACAAGGCAAACTCTCAGCCCCACTTGGCCCTCTGCGGCGCCCGCCCACCCCGTAGCCGTCGAAAATCCCCGCACGGGAGCGTGTGAGCCGTTCCCCGACTGCCGACGGAAGCCGTCGTTCGCGCTCTCTCGTGTGAAGGTCGACGTTGGGTCTCGACCGGGACCTACCAGACGATCTCGTAAGCGTTACTGGTGTTGAACCCGCTCCCGCAGGGAGTAGCCGGCGAGCGGTACCAGAACTGGTAGACGCGCGGGCCGTCTCCGAGTCCGACGCCGCCGGTGGCGCCCACGCGAACGCCGGTCGAGCTGGCGCCGTTCGAGTCGGTCAAGGACGCCTCGATGCGAACCACGCCTCCCCCGGCACAGCGCAGGCCGTCACCAAAGGGCACGCCGGCGCCGGACCCGCTGACGCTCGTACCCTGAAAGTGCAGGCCGAACTCGGCCGGGGCCGCGCCCGCAGCGTGCAGGACGATCGAATCGACCAGGGTCGAGCCCGTGGCGGAGTAAGAGCAACCGGCGGGGTTGGAGCCGCTCCCGCAGCCGCGCCCGGCCGCTCCCGGGTTGCCGCAAATTCCGTCGGGCCACCCCGACGCAGCGTCACACGCGCAGAGCGGAGCCCCGGGCTGGGGGCCGTCGGCGTCGATCTCGAGGTCGTCGAGCTGGACGTAGGCGCCCGTCTGTTCGTTGCCGATGATCTCGATGCGCGAGAAGCCGACGCTCGAGTCTGCCCGCCAGCCGTTCCAGTGCCATCCGCAGTCGGCGGGGACGGAGATCACCGCCGAGCCCAGCAGCACGCCGTTCGCGTCAAAGAATCGCACCGTCGCCCCCGGAATGCCCGAGTTGGTGGCGAAGTAGCCGCCGAAGCGCCACACAGGGCTCGCGAAGGTCAGCTCCACGTGCCCGTAGGCGCTCCCGAAGAAGCGCTCGCCGGAGTGCTCGTCCACCGTGCAGACGTAGGTCCAGCCGGTGGTGATCAGCGCGCCGGTGTGTCCCGGCGTGCACAACTCGCCGAGGCCGTCGAAGACCCGGTCGGGCACGCAAGTGTGGAAGCCCTGACTGTCCTGGGTCTCGAAACTCTCGGAGTGGCTGCCCGTGAAGGGGCCACTCGACTTCTGGGCCTGAGAGGCGGCTGCGAAGAACAGGATGAAGATGAGCCCGAGGGCTCTCTTGCGCGATCTCATGGTGCGGTTTCCCTGCCGGCGGTGAGTGCGCCCGAAGAGCGCAGCGAGGAACATCAGGGAAACCTACCCCCCATTCCGAAGGCGGGCAGGGAACTGCCCCGCACTGCACGCACCATTCCCCGCGCGCGGGCCGGAAACGTTTTCCGACCCGGCCCGCACGGTGTGGAGAACGCCGACGAAGCCGCCGAGCGCTCAGTTCTCAGCGGAGCGTCGCGACGGATAGAAGACCATCAACGCCACCATGCAGGCCAGCGCACCCCACATCGGGACGCTGAAGAGCTTCTGGTAGTCCTGCTCCCCATCGACCATTGCCCAGTCCGAAACCCAGCCGGCGATCTTGCTGCCGACGATCACGCCGCAGCCGATGATCACCAGGTTGAAGAGGCTCTGGGCGCTGGCGCGGATGTCGGCGCCGCTCTCCTCGTCGACGACCATGAAGGCCACGAAGATGAAGCAGCCGAAGCACAGCCCGTGCAGGCCGATCCCGACCACGAGGGTCACCATGGTCGGCAGTGGGATGGCGTCCACGAAGGCGAAGAGCGCCATGCGCAGGGCGTAGGCAGCCAGGCCGACGGCCAGCAGGTGCTTGCGCGAGACGCTCTTGGCGACCAGGGGGATGGCGCCGATGATCACCAGCTCGGTCATCTGACCGATGGTCATCAGTCCGCCGCCGCCGAGGCCGAAGATCGTCTGGAAGAACGCCGGCGCCTCGCCCTGCTTGCCACCCAGGAAGGCCTCGGTGTGCACGAAGTAGAACTGGTGGATGCAGCTGACGGGGATCGCGAGCAGGAAGAGGGTCGCCAGCGGATTGCGAGTGACCGCGCCCATGGCCGCGAAGGTGGCGCTGGCCTGATCGCCCTTGGAGGGCGGCGTGTGGGGCAGGAACAGGCAGTAGATCCCCATCCCCAGGCCGAGCAGCGCGCTGAGACGGAACGCGTCCGCCTTCCCGGCGATCGGATCGTCCGCGTGCATGTACGCCAGCCAGTGCCCCATCAACAGCCCGACGACGATCCAGCCCAGGGTGCCCCAGAGGCGGACGCGGCCGAAGTCGCGGTCGCGGTCGGGCAGGTGGTGGAAGGCGAGAGAATTGGTCAGCGACAGGGTCGGCGCGTAGACCAGGCCGTAGAGCCCGGAGAAGACCAGAAACCCCGTGTAGGTCTCGATCGTCGCGAGTTGCCAGATCAACAGCGCTCCGACGAAGTGGCTGGCGGCCAGGAACTTCTCGGTGGAGAAGTAGCGGTCCGCGACCTGGCCTGCGATGAAGGGGCCCACGATGGCCCCCACGGCCCCGATCGCGAACATGTCCCCGATCTCGGGGCCGCTCATCCCGCGATGCTTCGAGAGGAAGGACCACAGGAACGGCAGCCACGCGCCCCAGATGGCGTACTGCAGGAACATCATCCCCGACAAGCGGGCCATCAGGCTGCGGGCGGGCAAGGGCGCGCTGCTGGTGTTCATCATCATCCTATTCCGCGAAGGCTGCGTCGAAGGCGACGTCGGTGGGAGCGAAATCGAGGTGGCGGGTAAATCCAGCGGCTTCGGTGGCGCCGCGCTCGCGGTCCATCATCGGATCCTCCCACTCGACGGTGAGCGGGCCGTGATAGCCGATGTGGTTGAGCGCGCGCATGATGCCCTCGAAGTCCACGCGCCCGCGACCTGGGGAGCGGAAGTCCCAGAAGCGGCCATCCTCACCGAAGTTAGCGTGTCCACCGAAGACCCCGATGGGCGTCGGGCTGTCGGACCACCAGACGTCCTTCACGTGCACGTTGAAGATCCGTTCCCCGAACTCGCGCAGGAACCCGATGTAGTCCACGCCCTGGTAGCCGAGGTGCGAGGGGTCGAAGTTGAAGCCGAAGCGCGGGTGAGCGTCGATCGCCTCCAGAGCGCGGCGTGTGGTGGCGATGTCGAAGGCGATCTCGGTCGGGTGGACCTCGAGGGCGAAGTGGACGTCCTCGTCGTCGAAGGCGTCGAGGATCGGCTTCCAGCGCCGGGCGAAGTCGGCGAAGCCCTCCTCGATCGACTCGGGCGAGACGGGCGGGAAGGAGTAGAGCAGGTGCCAGATCGAGCTCCCCGTGAAGCCGTTGACGACCGTGCGCCCCGAGCGCGCGAGGCGCTCGGTGACCGCATCGGGCGCGGCGTCGAAGAAACGCCGGACCGCCTTGGCGGTCAGGATCATCTCCGCAGCGGCGCGTTCCCGTACCCCTTCGGGATCGCCGTCTCCCCAGACGGCTTCGGGCAAGATCGTCTGGTGACGCTCGTCGATGTTGTCGCAGACGGCCTGCCCCACGAGGTGCGTGGAGATCGCGTAGCAGCCCAGGCCGTGGGCTTGCAGCACGTCCCACTGGGCCGCGCAGTAGCCTTCGTCATCGAGCGCGCGGTGCACGTCGAAGTGATCGCCCCAGCAGGCGAGTTCGAGTCCGTCGTAGCCGAACCCGGCGGCTTTCTCCGCCAGGGTCTCTAGAGGTAGGTCGGCCCACTGGCCGGTGAAGAGGCTGACGGATCTGGACATCGGGAGGCTCCTGGGGATCTCGAAGGGTCGCGACGGCAGAAAACCTACCGAACTTCGCTCAGCTTGACAGCACAGCGCTCGCGGGCAGACACGAGCGCCGCCTCCAGCACGCGCTGGGTCTCGTAGGCGTCGGCGAAATCGGGGACGGGGTAGAGCGGCTTGCGGCGCCCAAGGATGCGCAGGGTATCGGCGGCCTGATTCGTGAAGGTGTGCTCGTAGCCACAGATGTGCCCGTCCGGCCACCAGGCTTCGGCGTAGGGGTGCTCGCCGCCGCGCGTGGCGACGATGCGCCGCCAGCCGTCCTCGCGCGGCGACTGCTTTCCGTCGTAGAACCACAGCTCGTTGAGGTTCTCGAGGTTCCAGCGCAGGGAACCGTGCTCCCCGTTGATCTCGATCGTGTTGTCGTTCAGGTGACCGGCGGCGAGGCGCGTGGCCTCGAAACTGGCCGTGGCTCCGCCCTTGAAGCTCGCCAGGAAAGCGACGCAGTCGTCCACGTTGCTGCGCCCCTTCTTGCGCGTGCCGGGGATCGCGCGCTCCTTGACGAAGGTGCGCTCGACGGCGCCGTGTACCTCGACGATCTCCTCCCCCATCAGGAAGCGCGCCAGGTCCACGATGTGGGCGTTCAGGTCACCATGGGCTCCCGAGCCCGCGTGCTTCTTCTGGAAGCGCCACAAGAGCGGCGTCTCCGGCCCGGCCCAACTCTGCAGGTAGGTCGCGCGCACGTGGAACACGCGTCCGATACGCTTCTCGCGCATCAGTTGCCAGGCGAGGCCGATTGCCGGGCAGCGGCGGTAGTTGAACCACACGAAGGTCCGCGCCTTCGAGCGCCGCGCCGCATCGCGCATGGCGCGCGCGTCGTCGAGAGTTCCCGCCAAGGGTTTCTCGCAGGCGACGTGCTTGCCGGCTTCGAGCATCGCGATCGCCATCTCGCGGTGGACGTGATTCGGGGTGGAGATGTCCACCAGGCCGATCTCGGGGTTGGCGGCGATGTCGCGCCAGCGCGTAGTGCAGTTTCGCCAACCTTGACGAGCGGCGAAGGCCTGCAAGGTCTCCGCGTCACGGCCGGCGACGGTGTGCAAGCCGGGCTCGATGGGCAGGTCGAAGAATTTCTGGACCTGACGCCAGGCGTTGGAGTGCGCGCGGCCCATGAAGGCCTGCCCGATGAGGGCGACTTCGATCGTTCGTGTCATGGCGAAGAGCAGCGGCGGGTGTGCGTTCGAGATGGTGAAAGTGTTCGCGGTCGGTGCGCGGTGCGGGGCGCGGCGGATAGGGTACGCCAGTAGCGGAGCAAGCAGACTCCGTGTGCTTCGACGGCCGCCAGGGCCAGCCGAGCCTGGAGCGCAGTAAGACCATCGCCGATGGCGACGAGCGCTGCACCTTCCGCCTGCGCTTGCCCTGGAGAGGAGGCGCGAAAAGAAGGTAGGGAAGGGGCGCAACGCCGGGCGGCTGATCGGGACCGGCGCGCGGGGGGAGGAACCCGATGACTGGCCGACCTCGACCGCCTCCCCACCAGCCCAGCCCGCCCACAGAAAGGGTGCCGCCCCCCCCACGGCCCTGCAAGCCGCAGCCGAGGGGCAGAAAACCTCCCTGAACACCCTCCACGGCCCTCTCACGAGGCCCAGTGTATACTTGATCGTATAATACCAAGGCGTATAATAACTCCATGTTCATCGGTAGAGACAGGGAGCTGGCCATCCTCGAGGAGCTGCACGCCGCCGGGAAGCCCGAGCTCTTCGTGCTCTACGGGCGCCGCCGCGTGGGCAAGACGGAGCTGTTGCAGCGCTTCTGCGAAGGGCGGCGGGCGGTCTACTTCCAGGCAGCCCAGGTGCGCGAGAAAGACAACCTGCGCGCCTTCCGCGATGCTCTCGCGACGGGCATCGACGACGACCTCGCCGCGGGCATCGAGTTGCCCGACTGGGATGCGGCCCTGGCCTTCGCCGCCGAGCGCTCGAAGGCCGAACGACTCGTCGTGGTCCTCGACGAGTTCCCTTATCTGTGCGAGGCCAACAAGGGCCTGCCGTCGATCCTGCAGCGCTTCTGGGACGGGATCGGCAAGAAGAGCTCGCTGATGCTCGTGCTGTGCGGCAGCCAGGTCTCCTTCATGGAGCGCGAGGTGCTGGCCGAGCGCTCGCCGCTGTTCGGTCGCCGCACGGGACAGCGCCGTCTCCTGCCGCTCGTGCCCCCCGAGACCCTGTCGTTCTTCCCGCGCTGGAAGGTGCGCGAGCGCCTGCTGGCCTACGCCGTCCTGGGCGGAATGCCGGCCTACTTGCGCCGCTTCGACGACGGCCGCGGCCTGCGCGAGAACATCCTGCGCGAGGTGCTGCGTCCCGAAGGGTACCTGTTCGACGAGGTGCAGTTCCTGCTGCGCAACGAGCTCTCCAACCCGGCCACCTACAACAGCATCCTGTCCGCTGTGGCGCGTGGCGAACGGCGCGTGGGCGACATCGCCCTCTCGGTGGGAGTCGATTCCACGACCGCCAACAAGTACCTCAGTGTGCTGCGCGAGCTCGGCCTGGTGGAACGCGAGATCCCAATCACCGACCCCGACCCCCTGCGCTCGCGGCGCGGCACCTGGCACATCGCCGACCGCTTCCTGACCTTCCACTTCCGCCACCTGCAGCCGCACGTGAGCCTGGTGAACGCCGATCGCGGGCAGCGAGTGATGGAGCGCTTCGTCGAGCCCGACCTGCCGCGTCTCTTCGACGAGGCGCGCCTCGACTTCATCCTCGACCACCTGCGGCGCAAGGCCGCCGAGGACGTCGGCGACGAGATCGTCGAGCAGGGGCGTTTCGACGGCACCTTCGTGCGCGCCGTGGGGCGCACCGCCGACGGCGGGACGGTGGCGGCTGTGGTGGTCCCCGACCGGCGGCGCTCGACCGCCGCCCTGGAACGAGAGATCGAAGACCTGCGCCGCGCCTTCGGTTGCGAGCCGACGCGCCTGGTCTACGGCATCACCGACGATCCCGAGCGCCCGCTCGGCGTCGAGCGCGTGCCCGCGGGCGAGCTGTTGTAGGTAGACTGAGCCGAACGCCCCGCCCGGCGCGCACCACTGTGGCCCTCGACCGACACTTCCAGGAGTACTTCGCGGCCCTCGACCGGGCCGGCGGAGCGGATCGCTGCTTTCTCTGTCGGCGCAGTGCGGCGGAGGTGAAGGCCTTCTTCGGCTTCGGCGAGGACGGCACGCCGATCGACGCCGAACACCTCGGTCTCGAGGACATCGTCCTGAGCAAGCTCGACATCATGAGCTACCGCGGCCTGCGTCCGGTGTGCGCCGTGTGCCAACTCAATCACGACGCTCTTGCCCTCGGCGGCGGCCGGGAGATCGCTGAGCGCCTGCGGGATGAGATGCTCGAGCGCCGCGATCACCTCTGGCCCGCTCCGGAGACGCCGCCCGCGCCCGACGAGGAGCCCGAGGCCGGGCGGGACTGAGCAGGGCTCGGACGATAGGCTGGGGCCCTCGCCATGCCTTCGAGATTAGAACGAGCCACAGCGCCCTTCCGGCCGCTGGCGCAACTCTTGCAGCTGGGCAGCGTCTCCAAGTGGGTCGTCTTCGCCTCGCTGATCGGCGTGGCGGGGGGCCTGGTGGGCGCCGCCTTCCACTGGCTCCTCGACCAGGCTTCCCACTGGGGCCTGCGGGCGCCGGCGGGGCTGGCCGCGATGAGCGAGGGCATGGCGACGCTCGACCGCCGGGCGTGGCTCCTGGTCGCCATCCCCACCCTCGGCGGACTGTTGACGGGCGTGCTGATCGCCCGCTTCTCCCCCGAGTCGGGCGGACACGGAACGGACTCGGTGATCGAGGCCTACCACCGCCTGCGCGGCGTCATGCGCGCGCGCGTGATATTCCTCAAGGCCCTCACGAGCGCCATCACGATCGGCAGCGGCGGTTCGGCGGGGCAGGAAGGCCCCATCGCCCAGGTCGGCAGCGGCCTGGGGAGCTCGATGGCCGGGGCTCTGGGCCTGAGCGACCGCGACCGACGTCTGTTCCTGTTGTGCGGCTCGAGCGCGGGAATCGGAGCGGTGTTCTGCTCGCCCCTGGGCGGTGCGCTGTTCATGCCCGAAGTGCTCTACCGCAAGAGCGAGTTCGAGGGCGACGCGATGGTGCCCTGCATCATCTCGTCGATCATGGCCTACGCGACCTTCACGACGGTCACCGGTCGTCAGCGCGCGATCGAGCTGCCCGACGAGGTGCTCAAGCAGCTGACCTTTGACGACCCGCGGCAGCTGGCGCTCTACCTGGTCCTGGCGGTCCTGTGCACCGTGGTGGGCCTGGCCTACACACGCATCTTCTACGGCGTGCACGGCTTCTTCTCTCGCACGCGCTCGATCCCGCTCGCCCTGCGCCCCGCCATCGGTGGGCTGCTGCTGGGCCTGACGGCCCTGGCGATCTCGCCTCTCGCAGGAGATCGCGGCGTGCTCTTCGGTGGCTACGGCTTGATGCTCGATTCGATCCAGGGCTCGATCCCGTTGATGACGCTCTGCGTCCTGGTCGGGGCCAAGATCATCGCCACCAGCTTCACGGTCGGCTCGGGAGGTTCGGGGGGCGTGTTCGCGCCATCCCTGGCGATCGGCGCCATGCTGGGCGCCTTCGTGGGACAGGGCGCGGAAGAACTATTTCCCTCCCTGGGCGTTCACACGGCCGCCTTCGCCCTGGTCGGCATGGGCGGCTTCTTCGCCGGTGTGGCCAAGGTCCCGGTGGCGGCCGTGGTGATGGTGTGCGAGATGACCGGCGGCTACGAGTTGCTGGCGCCCTTGATGTTCGTCTCCGTGCTGCACCTGCTGCTGAGCCAGAAGTGGTCGCTGTACGAGGCTCAGGTTGCCGGCGTCGTCGACTCCCCCGCGCACACCGGCGACTTCGTGGTGGACGTGCTCGAGCGAATCAGTGTGCGCGAGGTGTTCGCCGAGACCCGCGCCCCCCAGCTGATCCACCAGGACGCGACCCTGCGCCAGGTGCTGCACACCGTGTCCGACGCCAAGGAGTCCTACTTCCCGGTTGTGGACGACGACGGGTTGCTGGTCGGGATCTTCTCCCTGACCGACTTGCGGCGCATCTATCTCGAGGACGTGGCCCAGGACGTGGTCATCGTGCGCGACTTCATGATCGAGCGCGTGGTCACGGCCCGCATGGACGATTCGCTCGACGAGGTCGTGCGCAACATGACTACCCACAACATCAACGCCATCCCGATCGTCGAGGGTGACGACGGCAAGCGCGTGATGGCCTTGATGGAGCGCAACGATCTCTCCCGCGCCTACTCCCGCCGCTTGCAGGAGTTGCGTTCGAGGGAGTAAACGAACGCTTGCACGCAACTCGGCGTTGGGACCGATCTTCCCAGGGCTCCACTCTCTCGCGACGCCCCTGCACGACCCTGATACGATCCGCCCCCGGGCCGCCGGCGCGGCCAGAGACGCCCATGTCCATCTACGCAGAGCCGCGGACAGTGACGAAGCTGGCGGATTGCCTCTTCTACCACTCGATGGACATCCCCGGCTACGGGAGCGTGGACGGCGCCTGGGACCTGCGGGGGACGGTCGACGAGTACCTCGGAGGCATCGACCTCGAAGGCAAGGAGGTCCTGGAGATCGGCAAGGCGAGCGGATTTTTGACCTTCCACATGGAACAGCGCGGAGCGACGGTGATCGCTCACGATCTCTCGAGCCAGGACGACTGGGACGCGGTCCCCTACGCGCGCCGGAAGGAGCCGACGACGACCGCCGACGGCGAACCCGATCCGTGCCGGGACTGGCAAGAGTGGTTGAAGTTTCGCCAGTGGGGCATCCGCGTGATCAACAACGGCTTCTGGCTGGCGCACCGCGCACACGCGTCGCGCGCCAAGGTCGTGACGAGCAGCGTCTACGAGTTGCCCAGGGCGATCGGACCGGTTGACGTCTCGACCTTTGGCGCGGTGCTGCTCCACGTCCGCGACCCCTTCCTGGCCCTGCAACGCGCGCTCTGCCACACCCGCGAACGCGTCGTCGTCACGGACCTGGAACCAGAATCCGGTCCGGGGGAGACGGCCCACGCGCAGTTCATTCCCGACGCGTCGATCTGCGAGCCCTTCGACACCTGGTGGCGCCTGTCCCCCGAGCTGGTGCAGCGCATGCTGGCGGTGCTCGGCTTCGAGGACTCGCGCGTGAGCCATGCCGAACACCGCCATCAGGGGCGCAGCGTGCCAATGTTCACGGTCGTCGCGCGCCGGACCGTGGACATGCAGAGCTCCACGCACCGGGTCGACTGGCCCGCACCTGATTGAGCCGCCGGGGCGCCGCGGCCCCGGCGTATGATCCGGCGATGAACCCTGCAACTTCCCCCCGCGCCCGCTTCAGCGCCACCGACGCCGAGCGCCTGGCCGAGACTGTGTTCGGATGCACGGCGGCAGCGATGGAAATCGAGAGTTACGACGACCGCAACTTCGCGCTGACTGACGTCGAGGGCGCGCGCTTCGTGCTCAAAGTCACCCGCCCTTCCGAAGATCGGTCGGTCATCGAGGCCCAGAATTCCTGCCTCGAGCACCTCGCCGCCGCGGGAATCGCGGCGCCGCGCCCCGTCGCCGCCACCGACGGCCGCACCCTGGTCGAGGTGGCCGGCCCCGACGGGGATGCGGGGCTCGCGCGCCTGTTGACCTGGATCCCCGGCGAGCGGATGGCCGATCTCCCCCATCCTCCCGCGCTGCTCGAGGACCTGGGGCGCTTCCTGGGCGAGATGGACAGCGCCTTGAGCGAGTTTGACCACCCCGCCTTGAAGCGCAACTTCGCCTGGGATCTCGGGAACACACCGCGCGTCCGCGCGGACCTCGATGCCCTCCCCGACTCCCGCCGGCGCGAGCGCGTTTCGGCCTGGCTCGACCGCATCGAGAGCGAGGCCCTGCCCGTCTTCGCCGGCCTGCGGCGCGGCGTGGTCCACAACGATCCCAACGGCCACAACGTGCTCGTGGCCGACCCAACCAGCCTCTGCGTGACGGGCATCATCGACTTCGGAGATCTCCTGCACACCGCCGTCGTGAGCGATCTCGCCATCGCCATGGCCTACACCCTGGAGAGTACCGACGATGTCTTCGCCCCCGCCCGCAGCCTCTTGCACGGCTACCTGCCGCGCTTTTCATTGCAGGAACGGGAGGTCGCCCTGCTGCCCCTGCTGGCCGTGGCGCGCTTGTGCATGAGCGTCGTATCCTCAGCGCGCGCGACACAACTCGACCCGACCAACGAGTACATCCGCATCAGCGAGCCCCAGGCCTGGGGTGCGCTCGACCGCCTGGAGTCCGACGAAGCCGATCGCGCGGCCGATGACTTTCTGGATGCGAGGGCGGCGCTCGAAGGAGAACATCGATGAGCGCCGCAGACCTGGCGGCCCTGCGCGCACGCCACCTGGCTCCATCCCTCAGCCTCTCCTACGCCGAGCCGCTCGAGCTCGTGCGCGGCGAGGGCGCCTGGCTCTTCGACGCGCACGGCGACGCCTACCTGGACTGCGTGAACAACGTCTGCCATGTCGGCCACTGCCACCCGACGGTGGTCGCCGCCGCCGCCGGTCAAATGGGGCTCCTGAACACCAACACGCGCTACCTGCACGAGCACGCCGTACGCCTCGCCGCACGCCTCGCCGCGCTCTTCCCCGATCCCCTGAGCGTGTGCTTCTTCGTCTGCTCGGGGAGCGAGGCCAATGAGCTGGCCCTGCGCCTGGCGCGCACGGCGACGGGCCGCCGCGACGTGGCGGTCTTGGACGGCGCATACCACGGCAACACGAGCGCCCTGATCGAACTCAGCCCCTACAAGTTCCTCGGCCCCGGCGGGGAGGGTCGCGCGGACCACGTGCACGTCATCCCGACCCCCGACCCGTTCCGATCACGCGCCAAGGGCGACGCGGGCTCGAGCCCCTGCGACCCCGAACACGTCACCGCCGCCGCGCGCGAGGCCGCGCCCAACGGAGGCCTGGCGGCCTTATTCTGTGAGTCCCTGCTGGGCTGCGCGGGCCAGATCGTGCTCCCGCCCGGCTACATGCGCGCCGCCTTCGACCGTGCGCGCGCCGCCGGCGCGCTGTGCGTGGCCGACGAGGTGCAGGTCGGTTTCGGACGCGTCGGCAGCCATTTCTGGGGCTTCGAGACCCAGGGAGCGGTGCCCGACATCGTCACCCTGGGCAAGCCCATGGGAAACGGCCATCCCCTGGCGGCCGTGATCACGACGCCGAAGATCGCCGCGGCCTTTGCCAACGGCATGGAGTACTTCAACACCTTCGGCGGCAACCCTGTCTCGTGCGCCGTTGGACTGGCCGTCCTGGACGTGATCGAGAGCGAGGGCCTGCAGGACAGGGCTCGGGAGGTGGGCGAGTTTCTGCTTGGGCGCCTGAACGCGATCGCCGCTTCTCACCCCCTGATCGGGGAGGTCCGCGGCCTCGGGCTCTTCATCGGAATCGAGCTCGTGCGCGACCGCGCGACCCTCGAGCCCGCGGACCGCGAGGCCGCGAGGGTGGTCGAGGCCATGAAGCGCCGCGGCGTCCTCCTCAGCACCGACGGGCCTCTCCACAACGTGATCAAGATCAAGCCGCCCCTCGCGTTCGGCTTGCCCGAAGCCGAGCGCCTGACCGACGAGCTGGAGGCCGTGCTCGCGGGATCCTGAGATACCCGCGTGCACGGGGCAGGGCGACCCACTCCGCGCGGCATTCCCCTCAGCGGGACAGCGCACAAGAAACTCGTCTGTGAGGGGCTGAAATACCTTTGTTCGATTCGCGTGGCTGGAGGAGAAAAAGGCCCCCCCGAGGCCTACCGTTCCTCCGCGCATGACCCTCATCCACTCCTGCCCGATCACGGAGAGCCGACACGCGATGGTGGAGTCCCAGCTCCGCTCGCGCGGCATCAGCGACCCCGGCGTACTGGCGGCCATGGGCAGCGTCGAGCGCGAGCTGTTTGTCCCGTCGGCACTGCGCAAGCACGCTTACGATGACGAACCCCTTCCGATCGGGTTCGGCCAGACCATCTCCCAACCGTACGTGGTGGCGCTGATGATCGAGGCCCTCGCGCTCACGCGCGAGGACCGCGTGCTGGAGATCGGGAGTGGTTCCGGCTACGCGGCCGCGGTGATGAGCATGGTCGCCGCCGAGGTCTGCACGATGGAGCGCCACGGTATTCTCGCGCAACGGGCGCGAGCCACCCTGAACCGGCTGCGCCACACCAACGTGTACATCCGCCGCGGCGATGGCACGCGCGGTTGGCCGGGCGAAGGGCTGTTCGACGCCATCAGCGTCGCCGCCGCCACCCCTTCGGTTCCCGCAGCCTTGCTCGAGCACCTGGCTCCAGGCGGCCGCATGGTGATCCCCCTCGGCGATCCCCACAAAAACCAGAAGCTCGTGCGCGTGACCCGTGACGGTCCGGACTTCAGCGAAGAGGAGCTCACCGACGTGCGCTTCGTTCCGCTAGTGGGCTAGCCGTCCGTTGAAAGCACTCCGTCGCGAGAAGGAGAGACGGCGGAGGCGGCCATTTAAGCCGTGAGCACGGCTCGACGAGCCGTGACGACGCCCTGGCGCATCGTGCGAGGTCGAGCAGGTGTTTCTTCCCCCGACCGCCGGCAGCCCACGAGGATCCACGGGAGGGTAGGATGGGTCGAAACCCCTGTTCTAAGAGGACCCTCCATGACCCGCTCCCCGCTCCAGTTCCTGTCCGCGATCGCCCTCCTCCCGCTCTCCGCCGCCGCCCAGTTTCCCGCCTACACGGTGAGTGGAGACGATGCGGGTGACTTCCTCGGCTTTGGCGTGGGCGCCGCGGGTGATGTCAACGGCGATGGCTACGGTGACTTTGTCATCGGGGCTCCCAGGGACGACAACACCGGCAACAGCGCGGGCAGCGTGCGCATCCACTCGGGCGCCGACGGATCCCTGCTCTACATGGTGGACGGCGGCGGAACGGACCAGCTGGGAACGGCGGTCAGCGGCGCGGGAGACGTGAACAACGACGGCTTCGACGACGTCATCGCCGGCGGACCCTGGCACCTTGGCACGGGCCCCATCCAGGGCACGATCTCGGTCATCTCCGGGGCAGACGGCACGATCCTCTACCAGATCGAAGGCTCCAACACCTTCTCGTTCTTCGGCGGTGCGGTCGCCGGCGCGGGTGACCTCGACAACGACGGCTTTGACGAGTTCATCGTGGGCGCCTCCAACGATGACGGGAACGGATCCGACTCGGGCCTCGTCTACGTCTACGGCGGGATCGACGGAGCGCTGATGTACATACACAGCGGAGACGGGATCGGGGACCAGATGGGCACGTGTGTCGCCGGACTCGGCGACGTCGACAACGACGGCATCCCCGACTACATGGGCGGCGCGCCCCTCGACGACAACAACGGCAACAACTCCGGCAGCGTGCAGGTCTGGTCCGGCCTGGACGGTTCGGTGCTCTACGCCTTCAATGGAGGCGGCGCGGACCACCAGTTAGGCAAGAGCGTCAGCGCCCTCGGCGACCTGAACGCGGACGGCCACGCGGACTTCCTGGTCGGCGAGTGGCACGACGCCCTGATCGGACACCACGCGGGGAGCGTGACCGTTTTCTCTGGAATCGACGGCTCCGTACTCCGCCAGCACTTCGGCCAGAACGCTAACCACGAGTTCGGGCAGGCGGTGACAGGCATCGGCGACTATGACGGCGACTCCGTCCCTGATTACGCCGTGGGCGCGCCGGGAGCGGGCGCCAACGGAGAGGTCACCTTGTTCTCGGGGATCGACGGCTCGATCATCGGCAGCGTCGGCGGCAACGCCGCGAGCACGGAGTTCGGCGCCGCCCTGGCGGGCGGCATGGACGTCAACAATGACGGTCTGGGAGAGTTCATCGTCAGCGCACACCTGACGCAGAACGCCACGGGCGAGGCCACGGTCTTCTCGAGCATCAGCCTCCTGGGCACGGCCTATTGCTTCGGGGACGGGAGCGCCTCGCCCTGCCCCTGCGGCAACAACGGCCCTCAGGGCGTCGGCTGCGGAAACTCCACCGGCGGGGGCGCAGGCCTCGTGGCCAGCGGCTCGACATCGGTCTCGGCCGACAACATCGGATTTGACGCCACGGGCCTCCTTCCCGGCCAGCCTGCGCTCCTGTTCTCCGGCATGAACGCGGTCAACAACGGCCAGGGCGTGGCCTTCGGCGACGGCTTGCGCTGCGCGGGAGGCACGGTCAAGCGCCTCGGCGTGCGCGTCCCCGACGCCAGCGGCGGCGCGAGCTGGGGACCGGACCTGGCGCCCCTGGGCGAGTGGGGCCCCGGCGATGTGCGGCGCTTCCAGTGCTGGTACCGCGACCCGAGCGCCAGCCCCTGCGGTGCGAACTTCAACCTCAGCAACGGCTACGAGGTGATCTTCACGCCCTGAACGGGACCGCATCGCATTCGGCGCCCGCTCGAACGAGCAGTTCTTGGTACCACGCGAGCGCCCGGTCCGTGCGCTCGGGATCGGAAGCGATCCCCCAGACCAGGCTCAGGGTGCGGGTCGTCGTTTCGTCCGTCTTGGTGCGCTGTGCATCCTTGACCGCGTTGGCGCAGGGGCCGTGGGCGTCGTGCAGACAGAGCAGGCCGTCGATCCGGATCTCCTGTCCCGAGGCGTTGAAGACGTAGGCGCTCTCGGGCTTGGCGATGCCAACGCGCAACGGCTCGCGCGCGCGATCGAGGTCCACGACGCTGATGGGTAGCCCACTGTGAAGGCTGACAGCGTTGCAGGCGTCCACGGCGAGATTGATCGGCGAGAGGCCGCCCTCGCCCGCCGCCCGCACGAGGTACTCGGAAGCCGGCTTGCCACGTCCGGTGGGCTTGTAGCCGCCGTGGCGCAGGAGATCGCGCACTGCCTTACGGCAATCCTCACCGCGCTCGAGGGGTGCGGCGGCGTCGAGCTCCAGCAGTTCACGCAGCCACTCGGGCGCAGGACAGCCTGCGAGTGCCGCAGGTAGAACGGTGACGAAGGCACCGAGCTTCAGGAGGGGATGAGATTCGACGTCGAGCACGGCCAACCTGGTCGCGGATCAGAGCAGCCGCTTCCCTACCACGTCAAGAGCCTCGATCACGGCAGCGGCGCATGGACTAACGGCATACTCCTCCGCGAGCAGGGACCAGGTCTCCTTGTCCTTGCGCACTCCATCCGGCCAGGGCAAGCGCGCGCGCAGCAAACCCTCGCGCGTGTACCCCAACTTGCGCGGGATGGCAGCGCTGCGCTCATTGCGCGGGTCGCAGTTGATCTCGATGAACTCGACGCGCTCTAGCTCGAAGCCGACACGCGTCAGCGCCGCCGTGGACTCCGTCGCGATCCCCTCTCCCTCGCGATCGACGCGCACCCAGTAGCCGATCTCAATCCCTCCCGGCCCGCAGCGCGGGTGCAGGCCGCAGCCCCCCACCAGCTCGCCGGACACGCGCTCGAAGATCCCGAACACGAACTCCTGCCCCAGATCGAAGCGTCCCCGAAAGCCGCGGATGAGCTGCACCTTGTGGGAGACGTCCTGCGGCTCATCGATGGCCCAGGGCATCCAGGGCAGTAGGTGCCCCCGGCTCTTCGCCACCGCGGCCTGCAGGCACTCGGCGTCAGCTGGCTCGTAGCAGCGGACCGTCAGGCGCTCGGTCTCGATGCGGTAGGCGGGGGAGGGATCGCGGGCAGACTGCGGGGAGACCATGGCGGACCCATGGTAGTCCGCAGTAAGCGCGCAGTGGAGCCCGGTCGGGCTCAGGGACAGATCTCCACCTCGAGGGCGTCGGAAAAGTTGAAGTTGGCGCCTCCCGCCGCGGGGTCGCGATACCAGAACTGGATGTACCAGATGTCCCCGTCGATCCACTGGCCGTTGCCGGAGACTCCGATCGGGGGAGCGCCCCAGTCGAGGGTGTACTGGACGTCGCCAAAGAAGTCCATCGAGACAACCGGCAGGCGGTAGGTCCCCAGGAACCCCGAGCCGATGCAGCGCACGCCGTTGCCGAAGGGAAGCGCGATCTCCTCCGGACCGTAGTAGAAGATCCCGAGCTGGCCGGGGGGGCCGCCGAAGCCCATCAGCGTGAAGTCGCCACCGCTGACGCTCGGCGCGCCGCTGTAGCTCAGGACCATGCCGCCGCCCACAGAGTTGGGTGTGGTCACGCAGACATTGGTCGGCGTGCAGGGCCCGCCCGCGCTCCCGAAGCTGACCTCGGCGATGTGCGTGCCCCAGATGTTGGAGGCGTGGGCGTACTCCTGGATCGTCCACAGGCGAGCGCCGTCGGGATCCGCCGAGGAGAGGCTGTAGTCGCCCCAGCGGTTGCGACCGTAGCCGTCGATGTTGTTCTGGGCGGCCTGACCGGCGCGGAACTCCACGGGCAAGGCCATCTCGCCCGAAGCATCACTCGGAACGCGACCGGTGTAGAAGGCGCCGGCAAAGACACCCGCATGTGAGCCTGAGCACCCCAGCACCACCTCACCGAAGGCGTTCACCGCGATCCCGGGGAAGAAGTAGTGGTAGGTCGAGTCGCTCACGGTCCCGCTCTGGACGAGGGACAGGCTGGTGGGCGCGATCTCGTACCAGCGACAGGCCGCGCGACCCGACTGGTTGATCGTGTGAGCGGTCCAGATCGAACCGTCGCGATAGACGGCGTTCATGAGCCGATCGTCCACGGTGTTGAGCGCCGTGGAGCTGCCCAGGGCGGGAGCGTTGGGCGGGTCGGGGTGGGAGCCGACCGTGACGTAGCCCAGGGTCACCAGGCTCGGGCTGGTCATGGGCGGGTTCACGCGCCGCACGCGGATACGGTTGCTGGAGTTCGTCGATACCACGTAAGCACCCGCCGCCGAGCCGTAGGTCATGCAAGGCTGGATCGCACCCTCCAGGGACAGGCCGTTGAAGGCCGTCACCGTGCCCAGGCTCGGGCTGGGAGCGATCAGAGGCGCCTTGTCCACCGCCCACAGGGTCATGTTCGAGCAGCCGACCATGTAGGCACCGACGTAGATCCCGTTCGCGTCGACCCCGAGGGTCGGGTAGTCCGGCCAGCAGCCCCCCGAGAAGGTGAAGCTGGTCTTGAACCACGAACCCATCGCATTGCTCGAGAGGGAGACCGCCAGGAAGATCTGGTCGTCGAAGTCGGTCACCATGACGATCCAGCGGCCGCTGCTCTCGTCGTAGAGAACGCGCGGGTCGCCGTTCGATCCCGGCAGGAACGAACCCAGGTTCATGCCGCTCAGCTTCGCGCCGGAGGACTTGTCGTAGACCGCGAAGACGCGGTTGATCACCTCGACGAAGTGGTCCGGGCCGACCGCACCGCAGGTGTCCGGCGGGTAGGTGGAGGAGTTGTGCTCGTTGCGCCGGATGCCCACGAAGTCGGAGAGCAGGGCGGGCAGGGTGCCCGTCCCGCCGAGCCATCCACCGCCCGCACCGGGCGCATTGCTTTCCTGCGATTCCGATTCACTGCGCGGCGGCTTGACGGGCGCGTGCACGCCTTGCTCGTAGGGGCCGTCCCCTTCCTCCCAGCCAAGGCCGAAGTAGTCCGAACCCGAGAGCTTCGAGCGGTAGGCGAGGTCCTCGAAGCCGATAATGGCCAGGGTGCGCGTTCCCGCGACAACCCTCGTGAAGGCCAGATCGTCGAGGGTGTAGAACGCCGAGCCATTCCAGGCCGCGCGTGCCTCGAACACGACGCGATCGATCCGCAAGAGGTCGATGGCCATCCACGCGGGCGCGCGACCAATCTCGGTGAACCACTCGGTCGCGCCGACCTCGATCCCGTCGCGGTAGGCGATGGCGCGCAGGGCCGGAGGCCAGACGCCCATGTCGGCCTGCCCGCCGACCCACACCCCGTGCAGGTCCACCGGCGCGCGGAAGTCGATCCCCATGCGCAGATCGCCCCACTTGTTGGAGATGTTCTTGCTGCCCGTGCGCGGAGCGGTGGTCGCGCCGCGCGACGGCACGTTCCATACGCCGGGCATGCCCCTGCGCGCCTTGGGGTTAGTAGGCGCGTCGGCCGGTCGGGCGAGGTCGCGCGCGACGGCCTGCTCCATTGACTCGATGACGCCCTCGCCGTGGGTCGCGGGGTCCAGGCGCTCGCCCGGGTGAACCTCTACCTCATCCAGGAGGGCCGAGCCCAGATCCCCGAGGCCTCCAGCGGGCGCCGCTGCGAGGTCCTGACCCTGGGCCGTGGAAGTGGCGGTCGCCAGAGCGGCCAGGAACAGGGGAGCGAACGAATGAACGATGCGCTGTCGTGCCATGTTGGACCAGGTGTGGGGTTGGAGAACGGGCGACATCGCCCGGAGATGCCCGCTGTCAATGGGTTGGATGGTCGATGGGATCTGTCGGTTCCCACGATCTCGGCGATTCACGGTTTTCTAGCTCCCTCATGGACCAAGATCTGGGGACTTCGAACCTCACGATACCGGCTTATCCTCCAGAGCGCCCGCTCTCGGCTGGGTAAGGGTCCCGGTCGGGCGCGCGCCTGCTCCTACTCCCTCACCACGAACGCGTCGCTGGAATCCCCTCGTTTCGCCGCTTACGCACCTCTCGGGGGGCGCCGGGAGGGCCTCCCACGCCCCCGCCCATGCGCCCCGCGCCCGCGGCCACGGCCACGAATTGCACGCGACTCCCCCGCGCCCACCTACGGCCCAGTCGCTACAATCGCTTCGCAGCGCCCCGCCATCCGCCGCGGCGGGGTTTTGTTGCACCGTGCAATCATCCTCCGTCCGCCGCCGGCCCTGGGAGCGGAACTATGTTCTTCGATGCGAATCCCGGCAACGCCCTGGGTTGCCGGACCAACGCCCACCGTCACGGTTGGGATGGAAACATCTGCGATGACGCCGCTTCCTGGAAGTGCGGCATCGACCAGGAATTCCGCGAGAGGTACTGCGTCAACGGCACCCCTCGCTGCTTCCACCTGCACATCTTCGATCCCCAGGAGCCTTGCCTGGTGATCCCCGACAGCGGCGTGGGCTGGATCCTGCGCCGCGACCCTCACGCCCTGGACGACCAGATCCTCCTGGTGTGGGCGCCGGAGGCCGAGGACCCCAACGGCATCGTGGAGGGCAAGGGCGCCGTCTCGGTCATGGCGGGCGCCTACCGCGTCAGCAAGGTCGAGCACGTCGAGCACCGCAACCACGTTGAGTGGCGGATCCATCCGCACGAAGACGGGTGGGCCTTCATGGGCCCTCTCAGCATCCCATCGCCGCGCTTCATCCATCTCGACGGGCCGTACATCAAGCAGATCGACGGACCGTCCGTGGACCAGGTCTTCGCCGCCGCCCTGAGCGAGGAGATCGAGGAGGAGTACTGGGACGCGGACGACAGGAAGCGGCTGGAGCACTTCGCCGAGCATCTCGATGAGTGGCTCGCCGTGGCCGGCGAGCGCCTGAAGAAGATCCGCGCGAGCGCTCCCCAGGGCGCGCGCGAGAAGGCGTCGAGGGCCGCTGACGGCGCGCAGCACTCGCGCTTCGTGCGCACCTCGCAAGCTCCACGGTTCGACCCTCCCTCCCAGCCCGATCCGCTCGTAGAGGCCAGTTGCAAGGAATCGATCGCCGCCACCTACGGCGCCGAGACCCTGACCGCCCTGGAAGTGGGTTCGATCACGCGCTCCCTGGTGATCCTGACCGGGGCGGCGGGAGGCGGCAAGTGTCGCCTGGCCCTGAGTCTGATCGATGATCCAGAGCGAGAGCGCACCCTGATCGTTCCCGTCTCCCCCACATGGCGCGGGCGCGAGGACCTGCTCGGGCGTCCGAACGCCTCCGGCGACCTCTTCGAACCGACGGCCCTGACCGGCTTCTTGCGCCGAGCGCAGGGGGCCTGGGATTCCGGCGACGCCCGCCCGTGGGTGGTGATCTTCGAGGCTCTCGATCTGGGCATGCCCGGACACTGGCTGAACGAGCTGCTCACGCGCGCGGAGTACGCGCCCGGCGAGCGCGCCGACCGCACGATCGACCTTGGCGGCCAGGCCGTGCGCGGCTGGGACCGCAAGGCCGGCAGCGGACTGTTCCTTTCGCCCGCCGTGCGCTTCGTGGCGACCCTTGAGACCGACCCGGCCGAGGGCGAACTCTCGACGCGCCTCCTCGACCGGGCGGCCGTCGTGCACCTGTCCATCGACCCTCGCGCTGCGCTTGAGCGCAGCGGCGTCGAGCTCGATCCCGAGCAGGCCGATGCGGTCTCCGCCCTCGGTGTCGCCGCCGGCGCCCGGGGCGCGCGCTTCTCCCTGCGCCAGGCGCGCTCCCTGAGGGCCTGCCTCGACCGGCTCTCCGACCTGGACCTCGACTCGTGGGGAGCTCTGGACCTGGTCTTGCGCCAGGAGGTGCTCTCGAAGGTCACCCTCAAGGCGGCCGATCCGGCCGATCAGGGCGTGCAGCAGGCCCTCTCGGAGTGGAGCGAGGGACCCGGCCGCAGGCTGAGCGCGTGCCGCGGCGCGATCTCCGCCTGGATCGAGCAGCTCGAGAGCGGCCGAGACGTGCGCCTGAGCTGAGCGGCAAGACCCGCCACGCGAGAGCGGCGGCGGGTGTTGAGCGCGAAACGGCAGGGAGGGGTGGGCCGACGCCAAGGGGGAGATAGAATCCGGCCCTCCCCGCTGGGGATGCGGACGATGGCGACGACTACTGAAGAGAACACGGTCCTCTGCTCCGGGTGCGGCGCGAAGATTCCGCGCACAGTCTCCATCTGCCCCTACTGCGTGACGCCGACGCAGGTCGCGAGCGCTGCGACCGATGTGGACGACGCGACGCGCGAGCGGCTGGTTCGCATGGAGGAGAAGGAGGAATACGGCCTGGCGATGCAGTGGACGCCACCCGAGGGGGATGCGTTCCGCCAGACGGTACACCGGGCACGACGCGGGCGCATGCAGCTGGCGGCCGCGGGCCTGATCGGCCTGGCCTGGCCCATGCTGGGCGATGGTCCCGGGGCGTGGCTCCACACGCCGCTCGTGATCGTCCCCTTGGGTCTGATCGGGCTCGGATTGTGGAATCTCCTGACCGCCCGCAAGGTACGCGCCGCCCTCACACGCCACGAACTCGTCCGACGCGCGGCGCGGATCGCCAGTCGTCGCAGCGAGACGACCGTCCACCGTCAGCACGGTCAGACGACCTACTTCTTCCGGATTCAGTTCGCCGACGGGACCTCGGACGAATTCGCCTCCCCCGGTCGCGGGGCCACACACGAGCCCCTGACCGACGGCATCACGGGCATCGCCTACACGCGCGGGCAGCGCTTGCTGGCCTTCGAGCGAATCCGCGTCTGAGAACCGGCTGCTCGTGGCCGTTCGCTCCCCCGTTCCCGAGGCCGTGCGCACGAGCCGTGCCCTCTCGCGGGCGGTGGACGGACTGCGCTTCGACCTGCCGGTGACCCATGTCTACAACCCGCTGCGCTACGCACGGGCCAGCCACGAAGAGTACCTGCGGCGTTTCGCCAGGCCCGGCTGCGAGGCCCTACTGCTCGGCATGAACCCCGGGCCGTGGGGCATGGCGCAGACCGGCGTGCCCTTCGGCGAGGTCGCCTACGTGCGCGACTGGCTGGGGATCAGCGCACCCGTGGAGCGGCCCGCGCGGGAGCATCCGGCTCGTCCAGTACAGGGCTTCGAGTGCGAGCGCAGCGAGGTCAGCGGCGCTCGCCTGTGGGGCTGGGCGCGGACGCGCTTCGACACCCCCGAGGCGTTCTTCGCGCGCTTCTTCATCTGGAACTACTGCCCTCTGGCCTTCCTCGAGGAGAGCGGCCGCAACCGCACGCCGAACAAGCTCCCCGTGGGGGAGCGCGAGCCCCTCTTCGCCGCCTGCGACCGGGCACTCTCGCGCATCGTGGCCCACCTCGCGCCGCGCATCGTGATCGGCGTCGGCCGCTTCGCCACCGACCAGGCGGCGCGTGTGCTGGAGGGCACCGGCGTGGAAGTGGGGACGATCCTGCACCCCAGCCCCGCGAGCCCGATCGCCAACCGCGGCTGGGCCCCGCAGGTCGAGCGCCAGCTCGCAGCCCTGGGAATCGGCGGCCTGGGCACCTGAGCCCCGGGCGCTCCCGCTGGGCCTCGAAAGGTCTGGCCTGCGAGCCGTGCCGGTGTAGGTTTGGGTGGCTCGATGGCCTCCATAACACACCGCAAGCCGTGCGGGGCCCTCCTGACCGCATTCCTGCCGCTCCTCGCGTCCGGATGTGGTGGAGAATCCGCCGCCAGCGCCCCCCTCACGGCGCATGTCTTCGACGCACCCCCGATCCTCGCGGGGAACGCCGCGCCGTGGCCAACGGACGTGCATGGAGCCCTGGCGGGCGAGCGGGTCTGGATCCTCGACGAACCCGTCGAGTCGGATGCCTGGCGCGAGGCCCGTGACGAGTGGGGCGACCGCCCCCATGCCCTTCTGGTCGCCAGGTTGCTGTTCCCCGCCGTCGGACCCGATCTGTTCTATTCCATCGACGACTCTCCCCGGCGAGGCACCGGGCGCGTGCGGGAAGGGGACGAGCGCGCCCTCCCCACGGGCAGCGAGATGCTGATCCGGCGCCACGACCTGAGGATGCGGATTCTCGAAGGCGGAGCCCCACCGGAGCGCATCACCGTCGACTACCCGATCGCGAGCAGCAAGATCGCCGACACCCTCTCCTCCATCGATCCCTGGGGCGGCGTCGTCTACCGCGAGGTACGTCTGCGCGCGATCACTCGCCGGGCGGTGGTCGCGCCCACGCCGGTGGACATCGTCTACCAGGTCCACGTCCCCTCCGGCGCGCTCCTCGACCTCGATGTGGCCTTGATGCGGATCGAGTTGCAGGCCGAGGGAGACGCCCTGCGACACCGCATCGTCGAGACCCCTCACACCTTCCAGATCATCGTGGAGAGCGAGGGCGATGACCCGGCGATCGCCTGGGAGCACGAGATCCAACCGGAGGACGCGGAGCGCTACACCCCCATGTCGATCTCCCTGGCGGAGTACGCCGGCGAGGTTATCCGGCTCCGGATGCGCACGAGTCAGCCCGAAGAAGTCGGCGGGAAGGGAGCCTGGCGGGCCCTGGCGGTCTGGGGCGAGCCGATCATCACCAGCGAGGTCCGCCCTGATCTACCCAACGTTGTCCTGGTGGTCCTCGACACCCTGCGCGCCGACCGCCTCGGCTGCTACGGCTGGAAACGCGCCCGGACTCCAAATCTCGACGCCCTCGCCGGGCGCGGCGTGCGCTTCAGCGACGCGACGAGCGTGGCGACCTGGACGCTGCCGTCGCACGCGTCCCTGTTCACTTCGACCTATCCCTCGCAGCACGGCCTGTGGAAGGACCAGCGCCTCTCGCAGGATGTCGTGACCCTGGCGGAAGTGCTCTCCGACCGCGGCTACCACACAGCCGCCTTCACCGAGAGCGGATTCGTCACCTCTGAGTACGGCTTCGCCCGTGGGTTCGACAGTTTCGACGCCCAGATGCGCGACTGCTCGGAGACCTTCGCACGCTCCCAGGAGTGGATCGACGACACGCGCAAGCCCTTCTTCGCGTTCGTGCAGACCTACCAGGTCCACAGTCCCTACAACCCGCCCCAACCCTTCCGCAAGCGGCTCGTGCGACCCTATTCCGGCAACCTGCCGGAGCGGTTGGAGGTCACGGAATACGGTTGGACCTCGGGGACCGAGCCGCCCTCACCCGAGGACATGCGCTACATCCAGGACCTGTACGACGCCGAGATCTCCTACCTCGATGACCAGCTGGGCGATTTCCTGCGCCACATCGAGAGCGAGGGTCTGGGAAACAACACGCTGTTCGTGATCACCTCCGACCACGGAGAGGAGTTCTTCGACCACGGCTCCGTCTCCCACGGCATGAGCCTCTACGAGGAACAGCTCCGCGTGCCCCTGCTTCTCTACCAGGCCGGGCGCTTCGAGGGCGGCCGGGTCGCGAACCATCCCGTCCATCTCCTCGACCTGGCGCCGACGATCGCCCTGGCGGCGGACGCCCAGCTGCCCTTGAGCTGGGAGGGGGTTCCCCTGAGTGTCATCGGCCCGAGCGAGGAGCGGGCAATGTTCGTACCGATGCTGACCTTCTTCACCGAGGAGGTGTTCCGCGGTCGGCCCGCGAGCGCCCTGCGCGAGGGCTCGCTGAAGTTCGTCGACTACCCGCCCAAACAGCGGCGCAATGATCCCCAGCAGGGCCCGGCCCTGTTCGACCTGAGCAGCGACCCGCACGAGGAACACAACCTGCTCGATGCACAGACCGCTGAGGAGTGGTCGGAGCGCGTACGCGAGTTCTGGTCGCGCTACGCCCCCCTGAGTGCTCCCGACACCGCCACTCTCGACGAGGCCGCCATCGAGGAGTTGCAGCGCCTCGGCTACGTCGGAGTCGGGGACTGACGCGGCGGCCGCGAGCGCCTACTTGTCCGCGACGTCCTCGAAGTCGAAGGCGTTGCGCAGGTTGGCCGGCGCGATCTTGAAGACGTACTTCGCCTTCTCCGCGGGAGCCTTGTCGGCCCGCTCCTCTTTCTGATCGTCGTTGGGGTTCGCCGGATCAGGCCGGTTCTCCGCCGCCTTCTTCTCCCCTGCGGGCTCTTTCTCGGTCATGACAGCACCTCCTCGATCCTGGTTTTCCTTACGGGCTTCCCGGTGGCCTGCACGAGCCCGGCCTGCATCAATTCCCGGAGACAGGCCAGGGCGGTGGCGCGGTGACCGGACGGGACATAGGCGACAACCTCCTCGGGCGAACGCTCACCATCGCAGCGCTCGAGCAGATCCATCGCGCCGAGGGAGAGACAGTGCATCTCCCCCGCCTTCACGTCGTAGACCAATCGCGAAGGAGACGGATCAAGGGCCGGAAGTTCGGCGTCAAACCGCGCGCGATCCTCATTCTCGATCAGGTCCGACTGGTAGCGGGGCCTCAGGGTCTCGGAGTCAATCGACGTCAGGCGCTCATCGATCACGGCCCTGTCGAAGCGCAACTCGCGCTCCATCGTGTGGGGCGCGCGGATCGGCCGGACCAAGGCGCCTTGCCTGCCGGCCTCGGGCTGCAGCACATTCTCCAACAGCTTCTCCCACGACCCGAAGTGGTTCAGGTAGAGGAAGTAGTGACTCTTGAGCTCGTGGTAGAGCATGTTCGTGTTCTGGAACACCGGAAAGTGCGACTGCAGGGAGTGCGTGAACTCCAGGTAGAGATCCCGCGCTTCGCGGCGTGACATTCCGCTACTCGCACGGAAATCGTAGTAGACCTGCAGGTCCGCCGTGGGGTCCGGGAAGACCTCGACGATGTCGAACTCCTCTCTGCGCTTGTAGATCTCGGACGACTCGTCGAGGTAGAACACGCGCGCGCTAACCTCCTGGACGGTGTGGCGATACCGCAGGACCGTCGCCAGGGTAGCGCGAGCCTCTTCGAGAGTCTCGGTCGGGAAGCCGATCATCACATACAGAGAGATGGAGATGCCCGCGGCGTGAACGCGCTCCATCAGCTTCAAGCTCTCCTCGGGGTCGATGCCCTTGCACATCTTCTCCAGCACGCGCGCCGAGGAGCTCTCGTATCCAAAGGCGATGCGGCGGCAGCCCGAGGCGGCCAGGTCATCACAGACCTGCTGGTCGAAGACCTCGTGTTCCAGGCGCGCATCGCACCACCAGTCGATGTCCAGGCCGGCCTCGATGATCTTGCGTGGCAGGGCGCGAGCCATGTTGGGCGGCAGGTCCTCGATGGCCAGGTAGAAGTGCTTGGTGTCGTACTTCTCCGAGAGCGTCCGCAAGTCCTCGATCGTCTGATCGATTCCGCGCCCTCGATACCCCGGCCCGATGACCGTGTAGAGGGTGCAGAAGACGCACTTGCCCCAGTAGCAGCCGCGCGTGCAAGCCAGGGGCAGGACGAGCTCCGGCGAGAGGTACTTGTCCAGGGGCAGGCCGTCGAAGTCCGGGGTGGGCAGCTCCTGAATGTTCAGCGGCTGGGCCTGGAGAGCCTCGACGCAGACGCCTTCGGGAGTGCTGTGGATGACGTTCTCGATCCCCGCGACGCTGCGCCCCTCGGCCACCGCCCGGCAGATCTCCAGCAGAGGTCGCTCGCCCTCCAGCATCACCATGCTGTCGATCAGTTCCCAGGTCTCGGGGCGCTGAGAGAGCTTGCGGCCCACGTAGGCCAGCAGACCGCCGCCCACGGTGATGTGGCAGTCGGGTTTCCATTCCTTGATCTGTCGCGCGAGGGTCAGCGCCGGGATCGCCTGGGCGCCGAAGGTCACCGAGATCCCGACCAGGTCCGGGTCGAGGGCGCGGAGCTGCGGGAGCGTGGACTCACGGAAGAACTCGATGAAGGGGTTCTCCTCCTCGTTGAGGGTGGCCTCCACGATCTCGAGCGAGGATTCGATGCGTTGGCGCATCACGAAGTTGTGGGCGGTCAGGCGCGTCGGCCAGTACTCGGCAGAGAGAATGCGCAGCGCGCGCTCGATGGTGCGCCCGGCCCAGAGATAGCGCTCATGGTCATAGAACAACTCCGGCGTGCGCAGCACCTCCTTCGCCTCCTCGATGCGCGCGGCGACCTCGGAGCCGGCGAGGTCGATCTCCGTCAACAACTGGTAGCGCTCCATTTCGGAGTAGCCCAGGCCCGCGGCAACGTCCAGCTCCCTGACCCCCGCTCCGGCGTCGATGCGCTCAAGCGCGCGCCCCATGCGCTCTCGCGAGAGGAAGTGATCGTAGGCCTCGATGTTGGCATCTATCTGCGTCACCTCACCCACGCCGTTCGCGCGCAGGTAGGCCGTCAGGGACGGCAGGCTCAGGTACGGTTGGGTGAAGTGCCCCTGAGGCGGAAAGACCAGCGCGACCCTCATCGGTGCAGTTCCTTGGGTTGGTTGACGACCAGCAACTCGTCACAGGCGACGTCCTCGATTACCTGGAGCAGGCCGTCGGGCCAGCGGACTTCCACGCTGACGGGGCCGTCCCACGGGCCGAGGCCAAAGTGCAGGCGTGGATCGTGGGAGGCGTACAGGCCGGCGATGGTGCGCATCTCGCGTGTCCAGGTGCGCGCTCCCGCGCTCACACTGACCAGCGCTCCCAGTCCCGCGGAGTTGGCGCCGCGGCCCGCCAGGCGGACGGCGATCCAGCGCCCGCGGCGAGGGCTCTGGTTCTCCAGCAGGCGCGGAGGGTGGTCGAGGTCGACGATCAGCATGTCCACGTCGCCGTCGTCGTCCGCGTCCGCCAGGGCCACGCCGCGCGCCGAGCGCATCGGCGCCAGGCCGGGGCCGGCGTTCGCCGTGGCGTCGCGGTAGCGCACGCGCCCGGCATCATCCGTGACGGCCTCGAAGAGCTGCGTGGGCTGCGCCCAGGCGTGCATACCCAGCTCCTCAGCGTTCGGCATCACGTGGCCGTTGGCGACGATCAGGTCCAGGTCTCCGTCGCACTCGGCGTCAAAAAACCCCCCGCCCCAGCCGAGCTTGTCGATGCTTGCCTCTGCCAGGCCGTACTGCAGCGCGCGGTCGCGGAAGAAGCCGTGCCCGTCGTTGATGTGCAGCGAGTTCGGCTCCATGTCGAAGTTCGTACGCAGCACGTCCTGATCTCCGTCTCCGTCGATGTCCTCGACGAACAGGCCCATGGCAGCGGTCGCGACGCCCTGCGCCCCGAAGGCGAAGCCGCGCGCGACGCCCTCCTCGGAGAAGGTCCCGTCGCCCTGGTTGATGAACAGGTTGGCCGGTTGGAGGTCGTTGGCCACCAGCAGGTCGGGGTCGCCGTCACCGTCGACATCGCTGAACACGGCCGCGTAGGAACACAGGCTCTTCTCGAGGCCAAAGCCGGCTTGGGCCGTCGCCTCGCTGAAGTGCCCGCGCCCGTCGCCGCGGTAGAAGACGTCTGGCGCGCCCTTGTTGAAGCCACGGCCGTTCTCCGCTTCGGGGCCGTAGCCGACCTCGACCCCCTCGAAGTCCTGTCTGCGGCCCCCGTCGGGAGGGTTCTGCGGGTCGAAGAGGACGTAGTTCGCCACGTACAGGTCCAGGTCGCCGTCGCCGTCGGCGTCGGCGAAGGTCGCGCCGGCGCCCCACAGCTCGCAGCCCAGGCCGGCCACTTCGGTGGCGTCGGTGAAGACGCCGTCATCATTGCGTAACAGCAAGTCACGGCCGAAGCACGCGAGGTACAGATCGGGGTCGCCGTCGCCCTCGATGTCCGCCACGGAGACGGCGTTGATCCAGGCGGAGACGCCGGCCCCGCTCGCCTCGGTGACGTCGGTGAAGCGCATCCCTCCCTCGTTGCGATAGAGGCGGCTGGAGGCGTCGTGCAGCACCTCGAGCCGCGCTCCGTCGTCCACGTAGCGCATGCCCGAGCCGTTGCCCACGAAAAGGTCCAGGTCCCCGTCACCGTCCACGTCGAGCCAGGCCGCCCCGCAGCCGTTGCTCTCGGGGATGTACCAGCGCCGCACGTCCCCACAGCGGTTGACCACATCGATCCCGGCCTCGGGCGCGACGTCCACCAGCACGAAGCGCGCCCCTGAAGCGCGCGAGTCATCGCTGCAACCGGCGAGGCTGGAGAGCGCCAGGAGGGCGACTGTTGACCCGTTGATTCGCACCGCCGTTCGCATCCCGAGAAGCTACGCACTGGGCCTCACGAGTCAAGGAAGACCAGGCCGCGCAGTACAGGCGAATCACCGCCAGACGCCCACCAAAAACCTCCCTGGCTCAGCCGAGGCTGAGGGTCCACCACAGAAACGTACACCCGGTGAGGGCGATCAAGGGTCCGTCACCGGTGTGTGGGCTGATGGCCTCGACGAGGGTCATCAACAGCGGCAGGACGGCCAGCACGACCAGGTACTGCAGCGGCGAGAAGGCGGAGCCGTAGAAGAGCAGGATAAGCAGGGTCACGAGGAACACGGTCGCGCTGCCCTCGATGGAGCGCACGAACCGCCCTGCCCAGAACTTCCCGTCGTACCACAGGGCGCGTGTGCGGTACTTGTGCTTGCCGAAGCGCAGCCCCACCGGCTCCGCCAGACCGTCGGCGAATTGGTTGACGAGGTTGGGGATCAGGATGATCGCGGAGCTCTTGCCGAACAGGATCATGAACGGCAGGTAGATCGCGAAGCGCAGGATGTCCTCGATCTGGTCGTAGCGCATCGAATAGGGCCGGTCCTCGATGCGGTCCCAGCTCACGTAGGCGAATGCGAAGAGCTTGACGCGGCGCCGCATGACATAGGATTCGGTCAGGAGACCGGTCAGGCCCTGAATGGAGAACAGCACGATCCAATCGGTGACGACGCTCTCGCCCCGGGTGATCAGGAGGGGCACGACGAAGGCGATCAGCTTCTTCCAGGGGCGCAGGCCGAGCTTGCGCACGTAGTTGATCTTGACCTCGAAGCGCAGGACCACCCACGCGAGCACGCTCTTGCCCAGAAGCAGCAGCGCGAGACCCAGGGCGAAGTAGGGCAGGGACTTGGGGTTGAAGGCGGGCAGGATGGAGGCCTGGATGAGCCCGAAGGTTGTGGCCAGGACCAGCCCGTAAAACCCGGCCACGAACAAGACGAAGCGCGTGTCCTGCTTCCAGTCGTAGGCGGGGTTGCTGAATCCGTAGGGGTCCGCCTTCAGTCGCTCGAAGTACACTTCGCGGCTGGCGTGGACCTCCATGGGGTCCTGCGGGAGAGAGGGTTGCGGCGACTTGAGGCCCTCGCCGCTCTCTAGGACTGCTGAATTTGCGCTGGACACCGATGGATTCAAAGCGGGGAAGACCTGGGCTACGAGCTGAGACCTACGAGCACGGCTGGACAGTTCGAAAGGCACCGCTCGGTCGACTGACGCCTGCTGAGCCGCCACGACCCCTCGAAGCGAACTCCCCTTCGCTCTTTCGAGCCGGACTCCCAGGTCACCTGGGAAGGTCCCTCTGGACCGAAAGCATGGCAAACTGCGGCGGATGACCCGCACGTGCCCGAGACAACAGGAGCGCGTGAACGGCCGATGAACCGCCCCGTCCTGATCGGAATCGACGGCGGCGGCACCCAGACACGGGCGATCATCGGTCACGGACCCGAGGAAGTGATCGGTGTCGGCAGCACTCGCGGGGGTTGCGTGCGCGATGTCGGGGAGCGCGCGGCGGGTGACCATGTGCTCGCCGCCGTGGCGGCGGCCTGGAGCGCGGCGGGGAGTCCGGTGCGAGCCGCCGATTCGCTCTTTCTCGGCATGGGCGGGGTCGTGGCGCCCGCTGACCGCGCAGCGGCCCACCGCATGGCCCTGCGCATCGAGCACCACCCAGACGCGAGCATTGAAGTCGGTCACGACCTCTGCATCGCCCACGCCGGTGCCTTGGCCGGACGGCGGGGCGTCGTCCTGATCGCCGGTACCGGCGCATCCTGCATGGGTCTGGACGCCCGGGGTGAGACATCGCTCGTCGGGGGCTGGGGACCGACCCTCGGGGACGCAGGTAGCGGACACTTCCTGGGCCTCGAAGCCCTGCGTGCCGTCGTGCGCGCCAGCGACGGTCGCGGTCCGCGGACCGCGCTGAGCGAGAGGGTCCTGTCCTCCCTCGGCATCGTCGAGCCGCGCGAGATGCTGCGCTTCGTCGATGAGCACGCCGACCGGCGACGGATCGCCGGACTCGCGCCGGTGGTGATCGGCCTCGCCGATACGGGAGACGAGGTCGCCGAGGCAATCCTCGCCCGCGGCGTGGATGAACTCGCCGCTCTCGTCGCTCATGCTGTGAACGCGGTCGCTGCAAACGATGGAGGGGCAGACGTACCGATTGCGGTCGTCGGCGGCCTGACGAACGCGGGTGCGCCCTTCCTCGATCCGCTGCGCTCCTCCATCCGCCAGCGGAGCCCGTCTGCGCGCTGGATCGAGCCCCACGGCACCCCGCTCGAAGGGGCGCTGCTGCTCGCATCCCAGGCCCAGTAATCTCCAAGAGCTGCGGGGCGAACCCAAGCCCAAGAGCCTCCGGGGAGATCGCTCGATCGTGCTCGATCGGCCCCGTAGGCTGGCTCCCGCGCGCCAGGTCGCACAGCCGACCCGCCGTCGTCGCACCCATGAGCCATCGATGACCGACCCCGCTCCGAAGGTCCGCCTGCTCGACGCCAGTCGTCACCTGCGCCGCGTCCCCCTGCGCATCCCCTTCCACTTCGGGAACGCCGTGCTGACGGAGCTGGAGCTGGTCGCCCTGCGCACCCAGGTCGAGGTCGAAGGCTGCGGGGTCGTCTCGGGCGCTGCCGAGTCCGTCCTCGCACCTCTGTGGTTTGATAAGGATGGCAGCAAGTCGCTCGCCGAGCGCCGCGCGGCCCTGCTCGCCTCGGTGCAGCGCGCCGTGGACGCCACCGGCGACCTGCAGGAAGCGCCGCTGTTGGCCCTGCACGAGGCGGCGGCCGGCACCCTCGCGGACGGAGCCCGCGCGGCGGGCGAGCACGCCCTCGTCGGCAGCTTCGGCCCGGCCCTGCTGGAGCTGGCCCTGGTGGACGCCCTGTGCCGGGCGCGCTCGGTGACCTTGCACGGCGCCCTGCGCGAGGACCTGCTCGGCCTCGGACCGGAGTTCGCCGCCCACCTGCCGGCCGAACCCCTGGACCGGATCGCCGTGCGGCACACGGTCGGGATGGCGGACCCTCTGACCGAAGCGGACGTCAGCGAGCGCCTCGACGACGGGTTGCCCGAGACGCTCGAGGAAGTCATCCGCGAGACTGGCGGACAGCACTTCAAGCTCAAGATACCCGGAGATCCCGAGGCGGCCGTCGCCCGCATGGCGCGCGTCGCCGAGGTGCTCGACGAGCGAGCGGGCGACTACCGCCTGACCCTCGACGGCAATGAGCAGTTTTCCGACATCGACGCCCTGTCCGCCTTCGTCGAGAGGGCCGGCGTTGAACCGGCGCTCGGCGAGGCCTGGGCGCGCACCCTGTGGATCGAACAGCCCCTCGAGCGCGACGCCACCTTCGACCCCGCCCTGGCCGAACCCTTGCGCGAAGTGGCACGCACGAAGCCCGTGGTGATCGACGAGGCGGACGCGACCGACGACGCCATCGAGCGCGCCCTGTGCCTCGGCTATGCCGGCACCTCCGCCAAGACCTGCAAGGGGATCTTCCGCGTGCTGCACGCCCAGCGCGTCATCGGCGAGTGGAACGCCACCCACTCCCGGCCGGCGTTCCTGACGGGCGAGGACCTGACGACCGTCCCTCTGCTCGGCCTGCACCAGGACGCCTGCGTCGCCGCATCGCTCGGCATCACGCACCTCGAGCGCAACGGACACCACTATGTTCGCGGCGCCGCGCACCTCTCGCTTCCCGAGCGCACCTGGGCCCTGGAAGCGCTGCCCACCCTCTACCGGCCGCTCGCCGACGGCGCGCCCGCCCTGCGCATCGAGAGCGGCTCGATCGACACCACGGAACTCTGCAAGCACGCCTTCGGGGGAGCCTTCACCCCCGACTGGGAAGCTCGCGAGGCGCTTGGATGAGCGGCGGCTTCCTGCGCAGGATGGGGCCGGCGTTGATCGTCGGCTCGGTCGTGCTCGGACCGGGGAGCATCCTGACCGCATCGCGCGTCGGGTGTGATTTCGGCTTCGAACTCGTGTGGGTCGTGGCCGCCGCTGCAACACTGATGGCGGCGATGACGGCCCTCTCGTCGCACCTCGGCGCCACTCTGGACGGAACGCCCTGCGAGGTGCTCGCGCGCAGTGCGGGCCGGCCCGTCGCGGTCCTGGTGGGTCTGGTCCTGTTCGGCGTCGTCGCCTGCTTCCAGTTCAGCAACAACGTGGGCGTCCTTGCGGCGCTCGCCCCGCTCGGGATCCCTCCGGGGGCGGCGTCGGTCGGCGCGCTCGTCGCCCTCAACGCGGCCGTCGCGATCGCCTTGCTCGGTTTTCGGGAGCTCTATCGACCCCTCGAGCGCGCGATGAAGGTGCTGGTCGCCCTGATGATCCTGGCCTTCCTAGGCAACCTGTTCCTCGCCCGTCCCTCCCCCACGGCCTTCCTGGCCGGGCTCGTCCCGCACCTCCCGGCCCAAGGCCTGCGCGAGTCCTTCCTGCCCGTCACGGGCCTGATCGGCACGACCTTCTCCGTGGCCGGCGCGTTCTACACCGCCTACCTCGTGCGTGCCAAGGGCTGGAAGGGCCAGCACGCACGCGAGCGTTCGTTCGACTCGCTGTTGAGCATCGGCATCCTCGGCGGCCTCTCGATGGTCGTGCTGGCCACGGCGGCCACCCTGCTCCATGGTCGGGTCGCTGGCGAGCAGCTCCAGAGTGCCGCAGATGTGGCGATGATGCTGGAGCCGCTGTTCGGCGGGGGCGCGGTGGTGCTGTTCGCCCTCGGCTTGCTGGCGGCCGCCTTCAGCTCGTTTCTCGGCAACGTCCTGATCGGAGGTACGGTGCTCGCCGACGGGCTCGGCCTGGGCGGCGAGGTCGACGGCAAGTGGACGCGGCGTTTCACCGTGCTGGCCCTGGCGATCGGGATGGGCGTGGCGCTGCTCGTCGTCCGCACGGGAGAGTCGCCGGTGCGCCTGATCCTCTTCGCTCAGGCTCTGACGGTGCTCGGCAACCCACTGCTGGCGGGCGTCATGCTCCTACTCGCACATCGCGGTCCGCCCGAGGCGCGCCCGCCGCTCTGGACCCGCACCCTGGCGTGGATCGGCTTCGTCCTGGTCGTGGTGCTCGCAGTGCGAACGGCGCTGCGCCTAATCGAGAGCCTCTGAGGGCCCATCCTCCGCGACCACCGCGCTCGATTCCGGGTCCGTCGAGAGCAATCGCTCGACCACCTGTGCGGGAGTCGGGGACGCCTGCCAGCGCTCGCGCACCACGCGCATGGCCAGTTCCTGCTTCCCTGCCAGGAACTCGAGCTCCTTGGGTACGGGCAGGCGCTTGGCGCTGATGCGCGGCGGGGCCCAGCCACCGAAGTGTGCGGCCTGGCCGGCGGCGTAGAGGCTCCGCACGGTGCGCGCCAGCCGGCCGCGATCGAAGGCGAAGACGGGCTTCTCATTCGCCACGCGTGCGAGCATCGAGAAGGAGAAGGTGCTCCAGTAGAACGCGTACTCGGCCGCCAGAACCTGCTCCTCGAGCTCGCCGTAGGGACAGAACGGGACCAGGTCGCGCTCTCCCGGAAGGGCCTCCATGATTTCGATGATGTCAGGCGGCGCTACGAGCACGGGGCGGCGACCTGCCTTCTGGGTGGTGCCGATCAGGTGCGCGACGATGCGGCAGATCCCGCTGCGACCGATCATCTTCTTCTGGACTTCGTAGTCGAAAGGAGAGAGGGCGAACAGCCAGGTCGCCGGCTCTTCCTCGGCGCTTTCCGGCACCTCTCGCCTGGAGCGGATCGTGTTCGGATTGAAGAACGAGATCCGATCCACCTCGTCCTGCGCCCCCACGTCCGGAACCAGAGTGGGGTAGAGGTGCGCCAGGCCCTCGATGCAGGGCAACTCGAAGAGCCTCCCTCTCGGGTCCAGCTTGCGAGCGAGCCAGCCATGGAGTTCCCGGACCCATCCCATCTTCCAGGTGAGGGCCCACTGGATGTCCGCGTCAGCGTTCGTGATGGTGGGCGTGAGACCGAGGAACGGGTCGCTGGTCACGATGCGGCAGCCGCGGGATCGCAGGCCTGCGACGAGTTCTTCCAGTTCCGTCCGCGAGAGCAGGCCCTCGTGGACGAGGAGATAGCCGCAGCAGAGGAAGACCAGGTCCGTTCGCTGCTCGTCGACAGCCCGCAGGATGTCTTCGAGGGTCGAGTAGGACGCCGTCGGCGCGGGCGGGTCGGGACCGACGACGGAGACGAGCTCTTCGGGGACGAGGACGCGCGCTTCGGCGGCGAAGGGTTGGTCGCGGAGGAAGATTGTGGACAGGGCAAGCTCGCCCCGCTCCTTGGAAATGACAAACAACGTGCGCTGGACCACACCCATCACCAATCTTCCGAGAGCTCTGTCATGCACGGCGGACAACCGCCAATGAGGATTCGGATCACTCAGCGCCCCGTCGCCGCCCGAAAGAAGGCTTCCACGCCCCATTGAGCGGCGAACGCCTCACGCTCGGGCTGCTCGGAGACATCGAACGCTTCGAGCGCCTCTGCCGGGACAGCCACCTGCTCCACGCGCACCTCTTCGCCGTCGGCGTGGATCAAGAACAGCCCGCCGGCCTCCAGGGTGTACGCCTGGTCTCCGATGGTCCCCTCAACTCGAGGATCGTCGCCGCTGGAGAACGAGAAGGAGACGGGCTGGAAGGAAGGGCTGGACACCTGGCCGTGCAGGAAAGAGCCCGTCGCAGGTCCGCCCCCGCTCGAGCTTGTGATGCCCGTCCCATTGCTCCACAGCGCGATGTGGACGCTTCCCTGCCCTCCCCTCATCAGAGTGACGTTGGAGATCGCCCCTTCCGCCAGCCCTGAAATCCGCGTGGCGGGATCTGCGGTCAGGTCCGTGGCCCAGCTAATTTCCGATTGCTCCGTCCCCCAGGCACCGCCGTACACATCGCCGCAGGCAGCTGCCAGGAGCAGACCCATCAGGACCAACGCATTCTTCGGGCTGTGTCTCATCGTGCCTTGAATGTACCGAGTCGCACACCGACCGTCACCTCTCCGTTGACTGGTGTGCGACGCGGGCCGTCAACCGTCGGTCAACTGCGGGTAGGCAGCGCAGACGTGATCGATCTCGCGGGCCTGGCCGGGGGACAGGGTCTGCGCTGGGTCGAGGCACCAGGCGCCACGCAGTAGGCCCTGCCGACGCAAGACCTCGTTCACTCCGGCGATGCAGCCGGCGAAGCCGTTGGCGCGGTCGAAGACCGCGGCGTTGCACTCGGTGACCGCATCGGCGCGCTCCAGGAGTTCCCTCGAGGGTTCCTCGCCCGAGCGCGCGACGCGCCGGGTCTCCTCGAACAATTCGACCGCGCGTCGCGTCCACACGGCCCAATGCCCCAGCAGACCGCCGACAAAGCGAGGCTCGTGGGGGGCCAGGAGATCGCGGGTGATGTGGTCGTCGTTGCCCGTGTAGAGCGCGACCTCGCCGGCGCGGCCCGAGGCGGCCACGCCCTCGACCACATCGAGCGTGAGCCGGCGGTCGAATGGCGCCGCCTTGATCGCCGCCGTACACGACAGCTCCGCCAGCCGAAGCCAGAATTCGCGGCCCAGGACGACGCCGCCGACCGCCGGCTGCAGGTAGAAGCCGAAGACCGGCAGCACCTCACCGACCGCTGCACAGTGAGCGATCCGCTCGTCATCGCCCGCGTCGGCCAGGGCGGCCAGACTGACCAGGGCCAGATCGAAACCCGCCTCGCGCGCTAGCCGCGCCTCGGCCAGGGCCTGCTCGGTCGGGCCCGCGACGCCCGCCACCAGCACGGGACGGCGGCCACCCGCGGCGACGTGCTCGCGTGCGGTGCGCGCGGCCAGGGAGAGCACCGGCTCCAGCAGGCCGTGCTCGCGGATCGCGAACTGCGTGGTGTGCACGCCGACCGCCAGGCCGCCCACACCGGCCTCCAGGTAGTAGCGAGAGAGACCGCACTGGCCCTCCTCGTCCAGCTCGCGCGCCTGGGTCAACGCCAGAGGATGAGCGGGGATGAAAAGGCCCGCGCGCAGAGCCGCCGCGAGGCCCGGGTCGAGGACCGCCGGAGGGCTCAAAAGGCACCGTCCCGGCGCTCGAAGCCCGTGGGTTTGTCCCAACTCTCGCCGCCTGCCAGCAGCCAGGCGGCGGTCCAATCGATCAAGCGCTTGGTGCTGATCCGCGGCTGGCCGAAGCGCTCCACGGCGCGCGTGGCGTCGCTCAACAAGGCCGTGTCGCCCTCCCGTCCGCGGAAGATCGGCCCGCGACCGAAGCGCTCCCCGAAGGCCTGCGCCAACTCTCTCACCGCCACGAGTTCAGGCCCCGTGATGTTCAGGATCATCGGCGGACTCGCGCACAACCGGATGCAACGCAAGGCCGCCGCGCAGGCGTCCCCTTGCCAGATCACGTTCAGCCAGCCCATGGCGAGATCGACCGGCTCCCCTTCGAGCACCCTGCGCGCCACGTCCACCAGCACGCCGTAGCGCAACTCCGCCGCGTAGTTCAGGCGAAACAGCAGCGCGGGAGTACCGTCGGATACGGAGCGTTCCTCGAACGCCCGCTCGCGCGCCAGGACCGATTGGGCGTACTCCCCCACGGGGGCGGGTGGCGTGTCCTCGCGCGCCCCCCGGCTCTCGACGGGCGTGAAGGGATAGACGTTGCCGCTCGAGAAGACGACCGTCGGCACACCGGCGAAGCGCTCGGCCACGAGTTGTGGCAAGGAAGCGTTCACCGCCCAGGTGTGGGCGGTGTCGTCGGTCGTGCCGAACTTGGTCCCGACCAGGAACAGCACCGCGGCCGCCTCCGGCAGCTCCGCGAGCGCGGTCGGATCGAGCAGGTCCACGGCGAGCGTGCGGACGCCCGCCGACTCCAGGCGCGCGCGGATCGCCCCGTCGCCAAAGCGCGAGACGGCGACGACCTCGCCCGAGCGACCGCTCGCGTCCAGGGCGCGGCGCGCCATGCGGGCGAGGCTGGGGCCCATCTTGCCGCCAGCGCCGAGCACCAGCAGGTCGCCCTCCAGGGCCGCCAGGTCCTCGATCGCCCCCGGCGAGGGGCGCGACAGGCACTCCTCGAGGTCTTCCACCCCCTCGATGGCGTCGGGCCACACCGCGCCGCGCTCGTTCTGCTTCATCCCGCTCGTACTCCCGCGCTCACCGCCGATCCTACCAGGACGCCCGGTGCTGTACCCTCTCGCCGATGAGGCTGGCGGTGTGCAACGAGCTCTTCGAGGAGCGCGACCTCGGTCGGGTGTGCGAGGCCATCGTGAAGGCCGGCTTCGAGGGGATCGAGATCGCGCCCTACACCCTCGCGGACGACCCGCGCGAGATCGACGAGGCGCGCGCGGAACAGCTGGGCCGAACAGTGCGCGACAGTGGCCTGAGCGTCGTCGGGCTGCACTGGCTGCTCGCTCGGCCGGAGGGTCTGCACCTGACCACGGCCGACGACGCTGTGCGCGCCCGAACAACCGAGTTCTTGCGGCACCTGGCCCGCATCTGCTCCGCCATGGAGGGAAGCCTGCTCGTCCTCGGCAGCCCACGCCAACGCGATGTCCCGCCGGGCGAGCGCCCCGAGGACGCCTTCGAGCGCGCCGCCGAGGTGTGCCGCGGAGTGTGCGAGACGGCCGGCCCCCTGGGCGTGACCCTGGCCATCGAGCCCCTCGCGCCCTCGGTCACTAACTTCCTCACCAACGCGGCCGAGGTGGTGCGCCTGATCGAGGCCGTCGGCCATCCCGCTTGCAGGCTGCACCTCGACGCGGGAGCCATGGCGAGCGAGGCGCGATCCGCCGAGCGAATCGTCGCCGACCATGCTGATCTCCTGGCGCACGTGCACGCCAACGACCCCGCCGGGGGCGGGCCGGGCTCGGGCGCGCTCGATCTCGCGCCGATGGTGCGCGCCCTGCGCGAGGCCGCCTACCCGGGCTGGCTCTCGGTCGAGATCTTCGAGACTCCCCTCCCGCCGGAGCAGGCCGCGCTCGAGAGCGCCCGGACCCTCAAGCGCATCCTCGCGCAGGACGACGAGCCCGCGCCCGTGCCCCAGCGCTACCCCGCCCCGGGCCGCGTGCGGACGGCGGCGGAGTTTCGCGAGCACCTGCGCGAGGTGGCGCCCGACCTGGATTGCGCCCTCGAGCCGCGCGGGGCCGCCGGCCCCCTCGGAGAGCCCTTCGAGATCGCCGGGCGGACCCTCTCCAACCGCTTTGCCATACACCCCATGGAAGGCTGGGATGGAACGCGCACCGGACTGCCGACGGAACACACCCTGCGTCGCTGGAAGCGCTTCGGTCAGAGCGGTGCGCAGCTGATCTGGGGCGGCGAGGCCTTCGCGGTGCGCGAGGACGGTCGCGCGAATCCCCATCAGCTCTTCCACAACCCCGACGTGGACTCCGCCGCGGGACTCGCAACTTTGCTGCAGAGCCTGCGTGAGGGAAGTCGCGCCATCGGCGAGGACCCCGACGGCCTCTTCGTCGGCCTGCAACTGACACACTCCGGACGCTTCGCGCGACCCGACGGCGAGGCGGCCCCACGCACGGCCTGCACCCACCCGCTGCTCGATCCGCGCGTCGGCGCCACCGAGGCAAGCGTCCTCAGCGATGGCGAGCTCGAGGCCATCGGAGAGGACTACGTGCGCACCGCGCGCCTCGCACGCGATGTTGGCTTTGACTTTGTGGACGTGAAGTGCTGCCACGGCTACCTGATGCACGAGCTGCTGGGTGCACGCCACCGCGAGGGGCCCTACGGCGGCTCCCTGGCCAATCGCGCGCGGCTGTTCACCCGCATCGTCGAGGGGATTCGATCCGAGTGCCCCGAACTCACCGTCGGGACGCGCGTCTCCGTCGGGGACATCCTGCCCTTCGCCCCCCATCCCCACACCAGCGTCGGCGTCCCGGCAGCCTGGTCGGAGCGCGCGCCCTTCGAACACGGCTTCGGTATCGACCCCGAGGACCCGCGGCGGATGAACCTCGAAGAACCGCTGCAATTCGTCGAGATGGCCCGCGACCTGGGCGTGAGACTGCTGAACGTGACCCTCGGCTCGCCCTACACCTGCCCGCACCTGCAGCGCCCGGCGACCTTCCCGCCCAGCGACGGCTACCTGCCGCCGGCCGACCCGCTCGTCTCCGTCGCCGAGCACCTGCGCGCGGCGCGGCGCTGCAAGGAGCGATTCGAGGATCTCATCGTGGTCGGCACGGGCTACAGCTACCTGCAGGAGTGGCTGCCGCACGTGGCCGAGCACGAGATCGCCACCGGCGGCGTCGATTTCGTCGGCATCGGACGCGGCGTCCTGTCTTACCCTGAGCTGCCTCGCGACGTGCTCGCGAGGGTCCCCATCGACCGCAAGCGGCTCTGCCGCACCTTCAGCGACTGCACGACGGCGCCTCGTAACGGGATGGTGAGCGGCTGCTTCCCGCTCGACCCCCACTACAAGGACTTGCCGGAGGCCGTGCGACTCAAGGACCTGAAGGCAACCGAGAGGAAGAGCCCGTGACAGCCGAAACCGACGCCGAACGCTTCGCAAGTCTAGATCGCAAGCCCTTCGTCCCGCGCACCCTCGGCTACCTGCGCCACATGGGCCCGGGCTACATGCAGTCCGCCATGACCCTTGGTGGCGGGACGGCCTTCGCGTCGATCTTCGCCGGCGCCGCGTTCGGCTACCAGCTGCTGTGGGTGGCGCCCGTCGCCATGCTGCTGGGGATCATCATGCTGTCGGCCATAGCGCACCAGACGCTCTCGACCGGCGCGAACCCATTCCAGGCGATGAAGCGCCACGCCGGTCCCTTCTTCGCCTACGGCTGGGCCTTCAGCGCCATCCTCTCGTCGATCATCTGGCAGTTCGCTCAGTACGCCCTGGCGAGCGCGATGCTGGTGGCGATCGCGCGCCAGTACGGACTGGAGACACCTAACTGGGTGATGGGTCTGGTGGCGCTGGCGTGGTGCGTGACCGTGGCCCTGCTCTACGAATCGAAGCCCAGGTTGGTTCGTCTCTACGAGAACATCATCAAGGGCATGGTGTGGTTCATCATCGCCTGCTTCGGTTACGTGGTGTTCCGTACAGGCATTCCCCATCCCGGAGACCTGCTCGACGGCGCCGTCCCATTCCGCATTCCGAGCGAGAACAAGGGCGTCGAAGGCATAACGCTGGTGGTCTCGGGCCTCGCGGCGGCGGTGGGCGTCAACATGGTGTTCGTCTACCCCTACACGCTCCAGAAGCGCGGCTGGGGCCGGGCGCACCGCAGGCTGGCGCGCATCGATCTGGGCTTTGGGATGTTCATCCCCTACGCCATCGCGGCCAGCTTGATGCTGATCGCTTCCGCCAGCGTCTTCTACTACGGCGACCCTGACCTCTTCAGCGGCAAGAAGATCACGCCCTGGGCCGCGGCCGAGGTCCTCTCCTCGCCCGACCGCCTGGGCCCCGTGGCGGGCCTGTGGATCTTCGGCCTGGGAGTCGTGGCCATGGCGCTCTCCTCGATCACGATGCAGATGATGTGCTCGGGTTTTGCCCTCTGTGAGTTGACCGGTTCCCGCCCCGAGGGCAGGACCTACCGCATCGGGATGCTCTTGCCGGCAATCGGCGTCCTGGGGTCGGTCTTCTGGAGCGACATCAGCCTCTGGCTGGCGGTCCCCACCAATGTCATCTGCGGCTTCCTGCTGCCCCTGGCCTACATCGGCTTCATCATCCTGCAGCGCAAGCGAGCCTACCTGGGCGACGATCTGCCGCGCGGGCCGCTCGGCGCGGCGTGGATCGTCGGGATGCTCTGCAGCACGAGCGTCGTCACGGCCTTCCTGATCTGGTTCTTGATCACGAAAGTGCCCGCCTGGCTGGAGAAGATCGGCTGAGATGGAGTTCCGAAGGCTCGACGCCTACCGCGAGGAGCTCGAGCGCCGCGGGCCGATCGCCCCGGTCCGGCGCGCCGTCGCCGCCCTGCGGATCGTGATGCGCGCGGACGCAGCGCACGAGAAAGATCGTCCCGCCGTCGAGGCGATCGACTGGGAGGCGACGGCGGCCTTGCGCCGACGGGTAGACACCCTGGGCTTCGGGGTAGCCGAGGCCATGGACACGGCCCAGCGCTTCCAGATCGGCTGGCCCGCGGCGCGGCGTCTGATCGAGCAGTGCGGAGCGCTCGAACTCGCCAACGGCTTCATCGCCGGCGCGGGCGCCGACCACCTCGAAGCGGTCAGGGAGCGCGATGAGCTCGTCGCCGGCGTCGTGAATCAAGCGCGCATCATTCAGGCAGCCGGAGGCGAGGCGATGATCCTCTCCCTCCCCTGGCTCGCCGCGCGGAACGCCGATGAGGACGGCTTCGTCGAGACCTACGAGGCCATCTTCGCAGCCCTCGAAGGGCCGCTCTACGTGCACTGGCTGGGAGAGATGTTCCTGCCCGAACTGGCGGGCAATTTCCCCGGCGAGAGCTTCGAGCGCGTGATGGCCATCGATCCCGAGAAGGTGCGTGGCGCCAAGCTCTCGCTCCTGAACACCGAGCGGGAGCACGCCCTGCGGAGCGCCCTCGCGGGGCGCGATCAGGTCGTCTTCACGGGCGACGACCTGCATTTTTGCGACCTGATCCGCGGCACGGGCAATGCGCGACGGACGGTAGACGTCGGTGGGCGCGCCCTGGGCATCGGCCCCTTCAGCCACGCTCTGCTGGGCGTCTTCGACGCGGTCGCCGAGCCCGCCGCCCTCGCCCTCGCCTACCTGGCCCACGGCGACGGCGCTCGCTACGAGGAACTCATGCGCCCTTGCGAGGAGCTGGGGCGCTGGCTCTTCTGTAAACCGACGATGCACTACAAGGCCGGACTGGCCTTCCTCTCCTGGCTGAACGGGCTGCAGGACAACGCGCTGCTCCTCGCGGGCGAGGAGCGCGCGCGCAGCCGGGAACATCTCGTCCACGCGGCGCAACTCGCGGCCCGCGCGGGCTGCCTTGACGATCCCACCCTGGCCGAGGAGCGACTCGCGTCCTTCGCAGGAGACGGAGGCCTCTGAAGATGGCAGCCGCGCGCAAGAGCACGCGCCGGGCGCGAGCCCTCTGGTGGGAGCGCCTGCCCGACGGGGAGTTGCTCGATCTGCGGATGTGCGATCTGGGTCTCACGATCGACGGCGCTCTCAAGCAGCGCGTGGAGCAACTGCACGAGGAACTGGCACTCGCGGGCCTGCGCTTTCGCCCCTATGTCTGGCTCTCGAGCGACTGGTTCACCCCCGACGGCGCGACGGGCTTCGCCCTACCCTTCTTCCTGGCCCATCGGCGTCTGGTGCGCCTCGAGCGGGCCCAGATGCTCGAGGTCGAGGGCGGGACGCACGAGAACTGCATGAAGCTCCTGCGTCACGAGGCGGGGCACGCGATCGACAACGCCTACCGCCTGCACTGGCGAAAGTCCTGGCGCGAGACGTTCGGGCGCTTCTCCGATCCCTACCGCAACACCTACACGCCGCGCCCTGACAGCCGGCGGCACGTGTTGAACCTCGACTTCTGGTACTCCCAAAGCCACCCGGCGGAAGACTACGCCGAAACCTTCGCGGTCTGGCTCGAGCCCGGATCCAGCTGGCGCGAGCGCTACGCGGGCTGGCCCGCCCTCGAAAAACTGCAGCGCCTGGACAAGATGATGGCCCAGATCGCCAACCTGCCGGCGCGCGTCCGCAGCCGCAAGCGATGGGACACGCTCCCCAACCTGCGCATGACCCTGCGGGAGCACTACGAGGAGAAAAAGGGCGCCTACCTCGACAAGGACCCGTCGGTGTACGACTGGTACCTGGAGCGCGTCTTCTCCGCCGAAGCCGCCTACATCCGACGCGAGACTGCGGCGAGCTTCCTGCGACGCAACCACCGCAATCTGCGGCGACGGGTGTCGAGCCTGACCGGCAAGCACGCCTACCTGGCCGATCAGGTGCTGAACGAGATGATCGCGCGCTCGAGGGAACTCGGCCTGCGGGTCACCGGGCTCGAGCGCGACACGCGCGCGGACGCCGCCGTGCTCGTCACCGTCCTGACCTCCAACCTGCTGCACGGCGGCAGCCAGCGCTACCGACGATGAAACGCCTGCGCATCCTTGCCCTGCTGCATGAGGACACGATCCCGCCCGAGTCGGTCGCGGGACTGAGCCCCGCACAGATGCTGCCGTTCCAGGCCGAGTACGACGTCCTGACGGCCCTGGAGGAACTCGGCCACGACGTGCGCCGTCTCGCCCTGGGACACGAGATCCTCCCCCTGCGCCAGGCCGTCGAGGAATGGCGCCCGGACATCGCTCTGAACCTCCTTCTGCACTTCCAGGAAGTGGGCATCTACGACGCCCACGTGATGAGCTACCTGGAACTGCTGCACGTGCCCTACACAGGCTGTAATCCGCGCGGCCTGTTGATCGCCAGCGACAAGGCGCTCTCGAAGAAAATCATGGCCTGGCATCGTGTGCGGGTCCCCGCCTTCGCCGTCTTCCGCCGCGGAGCCCGGGTGCGCGCGCCGCGCAAGCTGGAGTTCCCGCTCTTCGTCAAGTCGACCGTGGAGCACGCCTCTCAGGGGATCTCCCAGGCCTCGATCGTCAGCGACCCCGAGGCCCTATCCGATCGCGTGGAGTTCATCCACCGCCGGATCGGCACCGACGCGATCGCGGAGCGCTACATCGAGGGCCGAGAAATCACCGTCGGAGTCCTGGGCAACCAGCGCCTGACGGCCTTCCCTATCTGGGAGATGACCTTCGCCAACCTGCCGCGAGGCACGGAGCCCATCGCGACCTCACGCGTGAAGTGGAATCGGGAGTACCAGAAAAAGCTCGGTGTCGAGTGTGGACCTGCTTTGGAGCTCGCCCCGGAGAAGACCGCGCAGCTCGCGCGCATCGCTCGCCGCGTCTACCGCGCCCTGGGCCTCTCCGGCTACGCGCGGATCGATATGCGCCTCGACGCCAAAGGCCAGGCCCATGTCCTCGAGGCCAATCCCAACCCCGATCTCTCGCGCGAGGAAGATTTCTCCACCTCCGCGCGGGCAGCCGGAATCGAGTACCCGCGCCTGATCCAGCGCATCCTCAATCTCGGCCTGCGGCACACGCCGCCCTGGCGCACGGACGAGGCGTGACCCGGTGCGCCCGCGCTCAGCGCTCTCGCTCGGCGAAGGTCGGGTCGGCCTGATCGGCACCGGCGAGCACATAGGCCATGAGATCGCGGATCTGCTCCAGGCTCAGGGTGTCCAGCAGCCCTTCGGGCATGCGCGAGACCGGGTGCAGGCGGCGCAGAGCGATCTCTTCGAGGGGGATCTCCCATACCTCCTCGCGCGGCGGCGCCGTGCGGATCACGACGACCTCGTCGGTCTCGTCCTCCACGCGCCCCACGAAGAGCTCGTCGTCGATCGTCCAGATCTCGGTGTCCTGGTACTGATCGGAGATCGCCACTGAGGGCGTGAGGATCGCCTCGAGCAGATCGCGCGCTGAGAAGCGGCTGCCGGCGCCGGTCAGGTCGGAGCCCGTAGCCCCGCCCGCGCCGCGCATCCGATGGCAGACATGGCAGGTCGCCTGGCGGTAGGCCGACTCGCCGGCCGCGAAATCGCGCCCGCCGGCGGGTGCGCCGAGCTCGCTCGCGAGCTCGTCCAGTCGCCAGCGGTGCACGACCGGCGCGCTCGCCGCAACCGGCACCCTCTCACCGTCGGAGGCGGGCGCTGCTGCCAGGAGCGGAGCGACCTCGGCGCGCTCGCGGTCGTCGAGGTGCGCGAGGGCGTCGTCCCGTAGTCCGCGCACGTACTGCTCGAAGGAGACGCCGCCTTTCATCCCTCCCACCGCGTGGCCGATCCACGCGAAGTAGCGCCGGCGTTCGCGCGGAGTCCAGCCGTCACTCACGTTGCGCAGCTGGAAGGCGTAGTGGAGTTGATCCGCCTCGGCCTCGGCCTCCTCCATCAGGTCCAGCGAACGCGCGATCACCGTGCTCGAGCCCAGGTAGACCAGGACGCGGCACAGCTCGCGGTCGAGCTCGACATCGCCCGCCGGAAAGAGCTGCTCCAGCTTGTGGGCCAGGGCGCGCCGGCGGCCGTCGGGCGGGGCGCCGGAGCGCAGAAAGACCAACGACCAGGCCCGCAGGGCGCCCAGCAGATCCTCGCGCGAGAGCTCCGAGACCTCGAGTCGCGCGAGGGCAGCCAGCATCTGCGGTCCGCTCGCCCCCCCCGTGCGGGCCAGGGCCACGACGCCGTGGATGATGACCCGCGGGCGCTCTTCCGCCAGGACGCGATCGGCCCACTCGGCGGGATCACGATGCTCGAGGCCGACACGCGCCGCGTGCCGGATGAACGGATCCGGCGAGGCGAGGGCGTTCCAGACACCTTCAAAGGCCTGGGCCTCGCCGCGCGAGAAACACTCCTCCATCGCCCGGCGCTCGGCGCGCGCCTCCCCTCCGGCGCGCACGGCCGCACCCTCCTCCACCGAGCTTGCCGGCTCCACCTCACCGCCCGTCCAACGCAGTCGGTACAGGCCGGACTGGGTCCGACGGCCGCCGACGATGAAGTACAACGCGCCGTCGGCGCCGAACTCCATGTCGCACAGTGGGAGCGGCTTGCCGCTGATGAAGGCCTCGGCCCTTCCGGTGAAGCTCGAGCCCTGCGGCGCGAGGTGCACGGCGTACATGGTCCCGTAAGCCCAGTCCGCGACGTAGAGGGCGCGCTGGTAACGCGGCGGGAAGGCAGAGCGCGTCCCGAAGACGACGCCCGTGGGCGAGGTGAGACCGATGTCCACGGCGCCCGGCAGACTGTCGGCGTAGTGCGCGGGCCACTTCCCCGAGCCGTGGCGCCAGCCAAACTCGGCGCCGGAGACCAGGTGCAAGACGCGCGTCGGGCGGTACCAGGGCAGGCCGATGTCCCACTCCATGTCGGAGTCGAAAGTCATGAGCTCGCCCTCGGCGTCGAAGTCCATGTCGTAGGCGTTGCGCATCCCGCTCGCCACGAGCTCCCAGGACTTCCCGTCGGGGTCGGTCCGGCAGACCCAGCCGCCGGGCGCCATCACGCCCACTGCGTGGCCGTTGGGGTCGGGCATGCGCGGGAGCAGCTGGTCCTCCTCCCAGATCCGAGGCACGCGGCTGGCTTCGATCTGGGGCAGCTTGGTGTGGTTGCCCGCGATGATGTACAGCGATTCTCCGTCCGGTCCGAGGCGCACGGCGTGCGGGCCGTGCTCGCCGCCGCCGTCGAGGCGCCGCAACAGCTCGACCGTGTCGTACTGGTCGTCGTCGTCGGTGTCGCGCACCCGGTACAGCCCGCCCGGGAAGGTGTCGGAATGACTGACAACGGCGTACAGGCTCCCGAAGGCGCACAGCAGGCCCTGGGCGTGGCCTAGCTGGACGGGGATCTCTGTCACCTCGGGCGGATCCGAGGAGCCGAAGGGCTGGGGGACGACGCGGTAGAGGGCGCCGTACTGGGCGGAGACGATCAGTCGGCCTACCTCGTCGACCGTCATGCTGACCCACGAGTTCTGCCGCACACGCGGGACCGAATAGAGCAGCTCGGCCTCGAAGCCCGGCAGCAGGACCAGCTCTTCCGCAGCCAGGGCGCGCGCCGGTTCTCCGCCCTCGCCGCCCGGCAGGTCGCCCCAGGGCGCCATGCCGATCGGCCCGAAGGCGTATGCGGCAGCCCAGCCCTCAGGGTGGAAGTCCGCGCTCACCCAACCCTCGTCCTCCGTGGTCGACGCGAGCCAGCGCTCGTCGCTGAAGAGCGAGACCTGCTCTTCGCCGATCTTCATGTCGAGCCGCAGGGCGAAGGCGGCCGGCCCCCCGGCGTTGCGGCAAAAGGCGGTGATCGAGTTCGCGCCCGTCTTCAAGGTGTCGGCGACGTCCACCAGCACCGGGCGGCTCCAGTCTCCGCCCTCTGCCACGTGCCGGCCATTGAGGTAGACGTCCATCGAGTTGTCGCAGGCGCCCCACAGGGTCGCGCTGTCGGCCTTGCCGGAGAGCTCGAAGGTGCGATGGAGCCAGGCCTGCTCCGACTCCCCGGGCCGCGAGCTCGACCAGATCCACTGGGGCTCGTCGTGGACCGAGAAATCCTGAACGGGCGGGCTGCCCGCCAGATGGAAGGCGAGGACTACCAGGGCCGCGTTCATCACTTCTTCTCCGGAGCCTGACGCCCGCCCGTCGAGACCGGCCAGTCGTCGGTCCGGAAGGGCGAGGCGGGGAGCCCGGAACCGTTCTCGAGGTTGGGTTGCGCATCGTCGCGCCATCCGTAGCGCACCGCCACGGGCAGGGCGACCTCTGCGCTGCGAACCTCGACCTCCTCGCTGTCGATGCGCGCCCGTGCCGGGTGGAAGGCACGGTCCATGCCGGCCACCTCGAAGACACCGGGGGCCTCGCCGTCACGCGTGCGCAAACCCACTGCGTGCTCGAAGGTCAGGCGAATGGAATCGCCCTCGACCGACAGCGAGCGAAACACCGGACCCGAGCACTCGAGGTCGCGCCCGTAGTCGCGCGCGAGGGCCCAGAGAGCCAGGCGGCGCCCGACATCACGCTTGTTGCGCGGGTGGATGTCGGCAGGGTTGCCGATGTCCATCGTGACCGCCATCCCCGTGCGCGGGAGCGCGAGGGCCATGGCCTGAGCTTCCCTCAACTCCGCGCAGGCTTCTGGAGCGACGCGGCCGTTCTTGTGGTAGCGGTAGGGCGCGAGCTGGACGAAGTAGAAGGGCAGCTCGCTGCCCCAGTCAGCCCGCCAGTTGCGGATCATGGTCGGAAAGAGGGTCCGGTACTCCCATGCACGCGAGACGTTCGCCTCGCCCTGATACCAGATCGCGCCTGCGAACGAGAACGGGATCAGGGGCCGGATCATGCCGTTGTAGAGCACACCGGGCCGGTTCTGACCCTTGCGACCGTTGCCCTCACTGACCATGTACGACAGCTCCGCGACCTCCTCGAGCGCGCCGCGCCGAGTCCAGGCCTCGGCCACCGTGCCCCCCCAGGCGCTGACGACCAGACCCACGGGACGCTCAAGGGTCTCGTGCAGTTCGCGTCCGAAGTGGTAGGCGACAGCGGAGAACTTGCCGGCTGTCTCGGGCGAGCAGACCTTCCATTCCCCGTGACACTCGCGCGCGGGCTCGTCCGCCTGGGTGCGCGCGAAGGTGAACATGCGCAGGCCCGGGAAATCGGCGGCGGCCAGCTCCTGTTCGGCTCGCGCCGACGACTCGTTGCGCCACACCATGTTGGACTGACCGGAGCAGAGCCACACCTCGCCGATCAGCACGTCGCTCACGACGAGGCGTTCGGTGCCCTCGACCACCAGCTCGACCGGATCGTCGCTCGCCGTGAGCGGCGGCAGGTTCACGCGCCAGCGACCGTCAGCGTCGGTGACGACTGAAGCACTCTGTCCCGAGCAGTGCACGCTGATGCGTTCACCGGGTTCTGCTCTTCCCCAGACCGGGCAGGACTGCGCGCTCTGGAGGACCATGTGATCGCCGAACAGGTCAGCGAGCGTCACGTCCGCGGATGCGGCAACACCAGAGAAGGCGACGACGAGGGCCGGAACGAGGAGCCGGGGGCGGGCGTTGTGACGCATCTGGAACGGTCGGAAGGGGCAGGGTCCGCGGAACTCAGAGGGTACCTGATCGGGGATCGAATCGAGCCCGACGCCTGTTCGGGGCCGGTATCATGCGTCCATGCACAGCACACTCTACGCCATCTGCACCCTCGCCCTGCTCAGCGCCTTCTCGCCCGCCTCGGGCGCTTCCCTCGACGGGGAGAAGATCGCCGTGCTGGTGGTCGGCGGCGCCAACAACCATGACTGCGAGTGGACCACGCCCTCCCTCGAGCGGATGCTCACCTCCAGCGGTCTGTTCGAGGTGACGGTCACCGAAGACCCGGCGGCTTTCCTCGCGGACGCCGACAGGATCGCGCGCTTTCGCGTCTTCGTCCTCGACTACAACGGCCCGCGCTGGGGAGCGGCGGCCGAGGACCACTTCCTCGCAGCCGTGCGCGGCGGGGCGGGGGTGGCGGTCATCCACGCCGCGAACAACGCCTTCCGCGGCTGGGTCGAGTACGAGAAGCTCGTCGGCCTGATGTGGCGCGACGGCACGGGCCACGGGCGCTTCCACCCCTTCGACGTGCACATCACCGACCGCGACCATCCCATCACGCGTTCTCTGCCCGACCTGCTCGCACACCCCGATGAGCTGTACCACAAACTCGTGCCAATGCACGGCGTCGGGAACCGTGTCATCGGCGTGGCGAAGAGCGCGAAGGAGACCGGCGGCACGGGAGCGGACGAACCGATGATCGTCGTCAAGAGCTACGGCAAAGGCCGCGTGTTCCACACACCTCTTGGTCACGTCGGGCGCAACAACGTCCCCAGTCGCGCGTCCCACGAGGACGACCAGTTCCAGAACCTCGTCGTGCGCGGGACCGAATGGGCGGCCACGGGAGCGGTGACCGACGGCCTCCTCAGGCCCAACAGCCTCACGGAGGCGGAGTCCGCGGCGGGATGGCGTCTGCTCTTCGATGGCAGCCACACGACCGGCTGGCACCGTCACGGAACCGACGCATTCCCCGACAAGGGGTGGGAAGTGATCGACGGCTGCCTGGTCCACCGCGCTGGCGGCGGCGGCGGGGACATCGTCACCGACGAGCAGTTCGGCCTGTTCGAGCTGGAGTTCGAGTGGAAGGTGGCCGCGGGCGCCAACAGCGGGATCAAGTACCTCGTGCAGCCCGTCGAGCGGCCCTCGGCCATGCTCGGGTGCGAGTACCAGCTCCTCGACGACTTGCGCCACGGCGACGGCAAGAACCGCGAACACGCGGCAGGCTCTCTCTACGACGTCTTCCCCGCCGCCAAGGCCCCGCTTCGGCCCACTGGTGCCTTCAACCACTCCAGGATCGTCGTCCGCTCCAACCGCATCCAACACTGGCTGAACGGCGCGCTGACGGTGGACGAGGAACGCGGTGGAGCCGCCTGGGGAGCCGCTGTCACCAACAGCAAGTTCCGCAAGGCTGCACAGTTTGGTCTCCACGAGCAGGGCCACATCGGCATCCAGGATCACCACGACGAGGTCTGGATCCGCAGCATCAGGATCCGAGAAATCGACCACTGAGCTCCCCTCGAGCTGCCGGGCGAGAGGAAGTGAACGAGTTTTTTCGGGTGTATTAGTGTGGCGCAGAGGGGTTTGCCTCGGAATCCCACCCCAATGCTCCGCTCGAAGACCCTCCATTCGAACCGAGCTCCTCGTCCCGATTCCCTCCGAGGTCCAAGAAAACCACGACCATGAGACTGTGCATCACGGCTCCGCGACCTGCCTCGAGACACGGCGGCCTGCTCGTTGCCCTCACCATGACGGCCCTCGCTTCGGGCGCACTTGCCCAGACGCTTCCCGACAACATTGACATCACGACTTCACCCAACGGAGTCGTTCTCTTGCCTCCCTCGGTCGATCCGGTCTTCACGAACATCTTCGACCGCTACACGAAGATCACCGCCCCCAACGGCCAGGCCATCCACTTGCTGCTTGAGGACCAGGTCACCGACGAGATGGCGGTCCGCGCGCGTGAGGTGATGCGCTTCTACCTCACGGACGTCCCTGGTAGTCAGTACGGCGCCGACAAGACCGCCCTCACGAACCGCATGGGCAATGTCGAAGCCGCGCTCGTGTACTTCAACACCGAGATATCGGCCAACATCGCCATGAACGGCCCCCTGGGCAACGCGAACATCTTCGCTCAGGACCTCTACGCCACCGAATCGGTGGTCGAGGGTAGCTGGCCGTACATCCTCAATACCGTGCGCGACGCGACGCTGGAGGAGGTCTTCCACCTCGTCCACGGCGCCGGAATCCTCGGGACCCTGCCCGCCTTTCACCAGGAGATCATCGCTGCCACGAACGCCGCCATCAGCGCCGGGATCTACTTCCCGCCTCCTGGCCTGCCGCCCTGGGACAACCCGTTCGAGTACATCATCAGCGTCATCGACGTCTACTACGGTTTCTGGGCCCATGACCCCGACAACGACGGCACGTCATTCGGCGGCGAGTACGTGTTCCACACGCGCGCAACTGTCGAGGCCGGTGACCCGCAAGGGGTGACCGCCATGCGCAAATTCCTGCCGGAGTACTTCACTCCCTCCCTGACGAGCGCCGCGACCTTCCCCTGGACCTTCCAGCTCGAGTTCGACTCGAGCCTCGAGTACACCCACAAGTCGCAGTACATCCTGGACATCCGTCTCTCCGGCACGAACGACAGCGGGATCAACGGCAACGAACTGGACAACGTCCTGGGCGGCAACGCGGGCGACAACGCCATCGCGGGCATGGGCGGGACGGACACGGTCGTCTTTCAGGGCGCGCGAGCGGAGTACGTCATCTCCGGCGCCATGATCACCGACACCATTCCCGGCCGCGACGGCATCGACACCCTCGCCACGGTCGAGTTCCTGCAGTTCAGCGACCAAACCATCCCCTTCGGCGGCGGTTCGGCCGTGAACTTCTGCACGAGCTCCCCCAACTCCACCGGCGGCGCGGCCGTGATCTCCCACGGCGGCAGTCTCGACGTCTCCGCGAACGACCTGAGCCTGCACGCCACGCCCGTTCCGCCCGGTCAGCCGGGGATCTTCTTCTACGGTTCGACCCAGAACCAGGTGTCCTTCGGCAACGGGACGCTCTGCGTGGCCCAGCCCATCGTGCGCCTCGGGGTCTCCTTCGCCTCCGGTCTAGGCGACCTGGACTACGACCTGGACAACCAGTTGCCGCCGGTGAGCGGTGACCTGCTCCCCGGATCGGTCTGGAACTTCCAGGCCTGGTTCCGCGACCCGCTTGCGGGCGGCGCCACCTTCGACCTCTCCGACGGCCTGCGCATCACCTTCGCTCCCTGACGGCGGCGCGCGCGGCCCTCACTGAGCGGGGCGCGCCCAGGGCAGCTGTTTCCACCAGGCGGCTCCGTCGCCGGGGACTCGCTCGACCTCGCGCCTGAAGAGGGCCGTCATGGCCGCGACCCGCTCAGGGTCGCGAAGCGCGAGGTTGGTCGCCTCCGCGGGATCTGCTTCCAGATCGAAGAGCTGCACGGGCGGCAAGCCCAGCTCTTTGGCCCGCGCTGAGCCGCGCGGCTCGGACCAGCCCCCCGAACCGGGGCAGAAGCACAGCTTCCAGCGCCCGGAACGGACGGCGAAGCAGCCGGTCGAGCTGTGGTTCACGATCACCTCGTGCAGGGGCGTCGCAGGCTCCTCGCCGGTCAGAAGCCCCACCAGGCTGGCGCTGTCTTCCCCCGCGTCCTCCGCGAGCTCCACGCCCAGGGTTTCCGCCACGGTCGCCATCACATCGGTCAGGCAGATCGGTTGGGCGCAGCGCGTGCCGGCGGCGACCACGCCCGGCCAGCGCACCAGGAACGGCACGCGGTGACCTCCCTCCCAGACGTCCGCCTTGTGTCCCCGCCAGTGGGCGCGCAGGTCGACGCCGCCGGCGGAGAGGCTCGCGAAGTTCGCCTTGGGCGAGGTGCCGTTGTCGGCGGTGAACACGACCAGCGTGTCGTCGCGCACTCCGTACTGATCGAGCGCGCGCAAGACCTGTCCCACCGACCAGTCCGTCTCGAGCATGAAGTCCGCGTAAGGACTCACTCCGCTCTGACCCTGAAAGGTCTGCGAAGGGCTGATGGGCGTGTGTGGTGAGGTCATCGGGAAGTAGAGCAGGAAGCGCTCCCCCGCCTGCGCGCGGTCGCGGATGAACCCCACACAGCGGCGCGTGAGCTCGGGCAGGACGGCCTCCAGGCTCCAGCCCTCCGTCATTGGACCGGCGCTCACACCGTTGGCTGCGTCCCGCGCCATCGTCCCTGTCGGAGCGGCGAGGGCGCGGTCGTCCTCGATCCAGACATAGGGGGGCCAGTTGGGGACGTCGTCACCGAAGTAGTGCTCGAAGCCCGCCTCCAGGGCGCCGCCGCCGATGGGCCGCGCGTAGTCGATCTCGACGGCCTTGCGGGTCGTCCCGCCGCCACGCTTCGGCCAGTGCCAGCCCAGGTGCCATTTGCCGATGCAGGCCGTGCGCAGGCCCGCGGCGCGCGCCACGTCCGCCAAGGTGAGACGCTCCTCGGCAATCAGCGGCCCCTCCCACTTCCCGACGATGCCTGCCTTCAAGCGCGTGCGCCAGGCGTAGCGCCCGGTGAGGAGCGCGTAGCGCGTCGGCGAGCAGACCGCCGAGGGCGAATGAGCGTCGGTGAAGGACACGCCCTCGCGCGCCAGGCGATCGAGGTTGGGCGTCGGCAGTCCCGAGCCCGGGTGCTCCGCGTGTAGCGAGGCCAACCCCATGTCATCGGCCAGGATGACGACGACGTTGCGCGGAACGTGGGTCGCGTCCTGGGGAGCGCACAGCGCCGACAACAGGCCGACGGCGGCGAGGATCGTGCTCATCATGATCGGACTCCCTTGCAGCAGTTTCTGGTTTGCTCGTGCCGCGCTCTATCCGATGAGCTCATCGACGACGTTCCCGTGCGCATCCGTCAGGCGATAGCGCCGGCCCTGGTGCCGATGGACCAGCCGTTCGTGATCGATGCCCAACAGGTGCAGGATCGTCGCGTGCAGGTCGTACAAGTGAACGGGATCGCGCACGACGTTGTAGCCGAACTCGTCGGTCTCTCCGTGCACGTGACCAGCGCGCACGCCACCGCCGGCCATCCAGACGCTCGCGCAGCGCGGGTGGTGGTCGCGGCCGTAGTTGGTGGCGGTCAGCTTCCCCTGGCAATAACAGGTGCGCCCGAACTCGCCTCCCCAGATGACGAGGGTGTCGTCGAGCAGGCCACGACGCTTCAGGTCGGTGACCAGCGCGGCCGAGGCGCGGTCGGTCTCACGACACTGGGTGCGGATGGCCCCCGGCAGCGAGCCGTGCTGGTCCCAGCCCTGGTGGAAGAGCTGCACGAAGCGCACGTCCCGCTCGATCAGGCGGCGTGCCAGCACACAATTGGCCGCGTAGGTGCCAGGATTGCGCGCGTCCTCGCCGTAGAGCTCGAAAGTGGCCTCGGGCTCGTCGGAGAGGTCGGCCACCTCGGGCACGGAGGCCTGCATGCGAAAGGCGAGCTCAGCCTGGGCGATGCGGTCGAGGGGCGCTTGATCGTCGTAGCGCGCCGCGTCGGCCTCGTGCAGCGCGCGCTGAGCGTCGAGCATGCGGCGGCGAGTGGCCCGGTCCAGACCAGCCGGGTCGTTCAGGAACAGCACCGGATCGGCACCGGCGCGCAGCTGGACGCCCTGGTGGCGAGCGCTGAGGAATCCCGATCCCCACAGGCGCTTGTACAGCGGCTGACCGCCCTTGTTCTTGGTGACGAGCACACAGAACACGGGAAGGTCAGAGTTCATGCTCCCCAGCCCGTAGCTGAGCCAGGCCCCCATCGACGGCCGGCCCGCGATCTGGGAACCGGTCAGGAGGAAAGTCGCCGCCGGATCGTGGTTGATGGCCTCCGTAACGATGGTGCGCATGATGCAGAGGTCGTCGGCGATCTTGGCCGTGTGGGGAATAAGCTCGCTCATCCACGCTCCCGACTGCCCGTGGCGCGCGAACTCGAACTGCGCCCCGGCCAGGGGCAGGCTCGCCTGGTTGCCCGACATCCCGGTCAACCGCTGGCCGCGTCGCACCGAGTCGGGAAGCTCCTCGCCGTTGCGCTCTTGCAGGATCGGCTTGTGGTCGAAGAGCTCGAGCTGCGAGGGGCCGCCGCTCTGAAACAGGTGTACGACGCGCCTCGCGCGCGGAGCGTGGTGCAACCCCGCCAGGCCCTCGGACTCATCACCGCGCGCGATCTTCCCCAGGGCCAGCGACGCCAGTCCCAGGCCCGCACCGCGCAGCAGGCTGCGCCGCCCCAGAGTCCGCAGGTGTCGCTCCGTGCCGTGATCGAGATCGAATCCGCTCATGAGATCAGCGTCGTGTCAGGGCGGCGTCCAGGCCGAGCAAGGCGCTCGCGACCACCGCGGTCGCCGCGCGTTCGATCGCGTCCTCGTCGGAGACGTCAGGGCCGTCGGTCGGCTGCGCCTCGCCGTGTGCGAAGCGCTCGAGGTCGAATGCCGCCAGGGTGCGCGCGGCGATCGGGTCCGCGCGGTAGGCCGCTCGCTGCGCGGTCAGGAGATCCAGCCACTCGCGCGCCTCGAACTCGGAGGGTGCGTGGCTCGTCACGGCCCGCGTCAGGTAGGCGATGCGCTCCCCATCGTCCTGGGTGTCCGACAGCGCTCGAGCCGCGAGCCGCACCGCGACCTCGACGAACTGCGGATCGTTCCAGAGCGTCAGGACCTGCAGCGGCGTAACGGTCGAGGGGCGCGCGACCGTGCACACCTCGCGCGCCGGAACATCGAAGAGGGTCATCGTCGGCGGCGGCGAGGTCCGCTTCCAGAAGGTGTACAGGCTGCGCCGTCGCAGGGCGTCACCCCGGCCGACCGGATAACTCTTCCCGCACTTCTGCTGCCAGAGCCCGGGCGGCTCGTAGGGGAACACCGATGGCCCGCCGCGCGCGAAGGCGAGCAGGCCCGCGGCATGCAGGGCGCCGTCTCGGATCATCTCGGCCGAGCGTCGGCCGCGCCGTGCGCGCGAGAGGAGTGAGTTGTCGGGGTCGATCTCGAGCGCGCGCTCGGAGCGCTCGGACGACTGGCGATAGGTCGCCGAGAGCACAAGGCGGCGCAGCAGGGCGCGGTTGTCCCAGCCCGAGTCAATCAGATCTCGCGCCAGTGTGTCGAGCAACGCGCGGTGGAGCGGTGGCGGTGACTGGCTTCCGATGTCCTCCGGCCGCGGGAGCAGGCCCACGGAGAAGGCCGTGCGCCACAGGCGATCGACCTGCACGCGGGCCGTCAGTGGGTGGTCGGAATGGGTGATCCAACGCGCCAGGTCGAGTCGATCCTGCGGCTCCTCGAAGCCAAGGGTCGGCAGACAATCGGGCATCGCGGGCCGCACGGCCTCGCGCCGCTCGCTGTAGACCCCGCGCTGGAGGACGTGCGCCGTCCGGCGCGCCGCGGGCAAATCCGGCGCCGTCGCCATGGTCATGATCTGTCGCACGCGATCGCGCAAGGTGTCGCGCCGGGCGCGCAGGCCTCGCAGAGCCGCTCCGGCCGCATCCACGGCGGAGTCCGACGCAGCCTGGGGCACGCTGCCGGTGGTAGAGAGCACAGCCACCTCCGCTCCGGACAGTTCGCGGCCGTAGACGGCGACCTCGTCCACCAGGCCCTGCTTGTAGCCCTTGTCACGGAAGCGGCTGCCGATGGTCAGATGACCGATCGAACCGCCGCGGATCGTGCGCGTCAGGTGATCACGTACGACCTCGGTGCGGGCCAGCTCCCCATCGAGATAAAGCCGCAAGCCCGCCGCGCGACTCGATCCGTCGTAAGTGAAGGCGGCGTGATGCCACTCCCCGACCGGCAAGGGCTCGCTAGTGCGGATCGCGATCGCATCACCCGGCCAGAAGTGAACCAGCGCGACCGTCAGCTTCCCTTCCTCCACGAGGATCTGGTAGCCGCGGCTGCCCGAATCGGTCCACGACTTGGTGCGATGGATGACGACCGCGCGCTCGTAGGCCGGCATGTTCAGCCAGAGGCCGATGGAGAAGGGATCGCTGCGCTGGAAGTCGCCGATCTGGGGAAAGGTAACGGCGTTCTCTCCCGACATACGCAGGCCCATGCCGCGCGCACCCTCGACCTGGTCGGGCCCGTCGATGAATACGGCGGCGGGACCGCCCTCGACGGCGTTGGCCTTCGCCTCGGGCGGCTCGAACGAGAAGCGCCCGAGCGCGGCGACACCGCGGCCCGGCAATCTGTCGAACCCCGCCAGTTTGGCCTCCGCCTTGGCGACGGACGCTTCCAACGAGGCGAGCTCCCGCTCCTGGTTGTCGGTCGGCAAGGCGAGCGCCGGAGTGGGCACCGAGCTGGTGAAGTGCGAGTAGAGCCCCGACTCGTCAATGCCGTCGAAGAACGACGAGAGCGAGTAGAACTCCCGCTGCTTGAAGTCGTCGAACTTGTGGTCGTGGCAGCGCGCACAGCCCATGGTCAGCCCCAGGAAGGCTGCAGCCATGGTCTCGACGCGGTCGGACACGTACTCGACGCGATACTCCTCCTCCACGCTGCCGCCCTCGTTGGTCTGGCGGTGCAGGCGGTTGAAGGTCGTCGCCAGCCGGGTCTGGCGTGACGCTTCGGGGAGCAGGTCGCCGGCGAGCTGGTGGGTCACGAACTCGTCGTAGGGCAGGTTGTTCTCGAAGGCGTCGAGCACCCAGTCACGCCAGGGCCAGACATTGGTGTTGACGTCCGCTTGGTAGCCGAAGGTGTCCGCGTAGCGCGCGACGTCGAGCCAGTCGGCGGCCAGGCGCTCGGCGTGGGCAGTCGAGGCGAGCAGGCGATCAACGACACGCTCGTAGCCATCGGGTGCATCGTCGGCCAGAAACGCGTCGAGCTCGGCCAGGGTCGGCGGCAGGCCCGTCAGGTCGAAGGACACACGGCGCAACAGCGTGGCCCGATCCGCCTCGTCAGCAGGTGAGAGTTGAGCGGCCTCGAGCTTCGCCAGCACGAAGCGGTCCAGCGCATCCTGCGGCCAGCTCTCGTCGCCGACCTCGGGGGCCGAATGACGCGCGGGTCGCTCGAAGGCCCAGTGCTCCACGTAGGCCGCGCCCTCGTCGATCCAGCGCGAGAGGAGCGCAATCTCCTCGGCGTCCAGCTCGAGAGCCGAATCGGCCGGCGGCATGCGCTCGTCGGGGTCCTCGGCGGAGATCCGAAAGACCAGCTCGCTCCCCGCGGCGTCGCGCGGCAGGACGACGGCGTAACCGCCGCGATCCTCTGTCGCGCTCGCGCGCAGGTCCAGGCGCAGATCTGCCTCGCGGGCTCCAGCGTCAGGCCCGTGACACTGAAAGCAGCGGTCGGAGAGCAAGGGCCTCACCTCGGTCGCGAAGTCCACCGGCGCGCGTTCGCCGACGTCCTCCCCCCACCCGCCCGCCGCCGCAGGAAGCGTCATGGAGGCGGCCAGGACAGCCCACGTCGAATGGAGACGCAACACGCCTCCATTCTCCCCATCGAGCCCCGCGCCACAACCCACAGCGCCCGACCGAGGCCCTGTCAGTCCGTGCATAGAACCTCCTGGAGCGCGCGAAGCACCTCACCTCCGCCAGAGGCCATCGCCACGTGAGCCAGGGAACTGAACATCGCGACTCCAGAAAATTTCGCAGCCGAGCTCCTCGCCCGAGCCACACAACCTCCCAACCGCGCTCCTAGCGCGGGTCCGGAACCTCGTTGACCGTGTAGTAGGCCCTGGAGTGAACCAGGGGTGCACCACCACGAGAGCGCAGGGGAGCGAGATCGAACTCGTGCACGTGTCCGCGCTGGAGGCGGTCGAGCACCAGGGTCGCGTGCAGGCCGTTTTCCGAAAGGACCACGCTCTGAACACCGGGGGTGCTCTCGTCCACCTCCGGGCCTCCGTAGCCGGCGTGGTAGATGTGGGTGAAAGTCTCCAGGCGATAGGACGAAGGGGCGGAGCCCGTGACCTCGTCCAGCGGCAGGGTGAACGTCACCTCGAAGCCCGTCGGCGTGATCTCGATCCGCTCGATCTCAAAGGGAACCTCGCCGGTCCAATCGATGCGCTCGAGGGCGAAGGGCTTTATGCCCCGAACGGGCCAGCCACGGTTGGTACCACCGCAGAGCAGACTGCCCCCGGGTGTGAACTGCACGTTCAGGATCCCCGTGGAGAGGCCCTCTCGAAACGGATAGCACGCTCCCTGCCAGACGCCATTGACCTGCTCGGTCGTGGCGCGCATGACAACCGAGAGGCTGTAATCCCCCACGAACAGCTGATCCTCGAAAGGGCCGAAACGCCCTATTGTTCGGTTGACGGTGAACCCGGAGATCGAGCGGCCCATGCGGATGTAGGGGAAGATCACCGCATAGGGCACGAGCTCCCCCACGCGCTCGAGCTCGGCGAGCACGCGCGACCCGGACTCCGGCTGCGCGGGCGCCGGTCCCATCCCGGGCGCGAAGGGGTACCAGTTGAAGCTCACCGGATGGCCCATGAAGCTCCCCGGAGTGAGCGCCTTCAGGCTGCAGGACGAGTTCCAGGGGCCCTGACTCTCGGTGTAGAACAGCGCCCCGTGCTCGTTGGCACCGATGCCGCCGGGGCTCCGCAGACCGCTGGCGATGGGAACCGTCTCCCCCTCTGCCGTGATCTTCATGGCCCAGCCACGGAACAGCGCGCGTGAGTGGTACGAGCTGGAGAGGCCGAGGGCCACGTGCAGGTTCCCCTGCTCATCGAACTTCGAGCCGAAGGCGTACTCGTGGTAGTTCGCGTATCCCCAGGCGTCCGAGATCGTGTCGAAGCGGTCAGCGCGTCCGTCCCCGTCCGTGTCGGTGATGCGGGTCAGCTCACAGCTCTGAGTCACGTAGAACGCGCCGTCCCGAAAGGCCAGTCCGAAGATCTCGTCGAGGCCAGTGGCGAAGAGGTGGTAGGAGGGCTCCGGTTTGACTTCGTCGATGCCACTCACGATGAAGAGGTCACCGTGGCGCGTCCCCACGGCGATGCGTCGGTCGGGCAGCACGGTGAAGACCCCGGCTTCGATCACGAGCCCCGGGGGAACCGGGACGTTCACCACTCGATAGTAGCCACGCTCCAGCGCCTCGGTCCCCCAGGTCTTCCCGAGGTCCTCCCCCCGGGCACTCGCACACAGGACCGTGCAGAAGACGCCAAGGCCGAGCGCGGCCCGCAGAGAATCAGCGCGTGAGCTCATAGTCGATCCTCAGGACGGTGGAGCCCACGGGCAAGTCCAGTTGAAGCAGCAATTCCAGGTCACCCTCGGCGTCTGCGATCGGCCTCAGCGTGCTCGGCACTTTGGGAACGGTCAGGACGAGACCTGGGACGGCGAAGCGGCGCGGGCCGAGCGCATCGATCTGTCCCGTCAGCGCGCGAAAGGTGAGCGCCTCCGCCACTGGTGACGTGAGCCGGAGCGCGCGCTCGAGCACCACCCGATCGTCGGAGAAGTTCGCCTCGCCGCGGTCCTCTACGGCGACGTCACCGCTCTCGTAGCGGAAGGTCGGCACCTCGGCCTCATCCAGCGAGTAACCCCGGAAGCGGTATCCACGGTTGCGCGGATAGAGGGGTTCGGGATCCACCGGGTGCTCCTTGTCCGTGCGCGGACGCAGGGGCCAGGGCTCCTCAGCCGTGGCCGGGCGATGGAATGACACGTCGCGGGCGAGGGAGATCGCCCGCGCGCCGGGGTTGAAACCACCCGCCCCCTGTCCGTCCCAGCGGACCGAGACGAAGTCTCCCCTCCACAGACCCGCGAGGGTCCCGGTCTGTGCGTCGAAGGCGTAGTTGAGGCCACCGGGAAGGCCGACGGCGATGCCCCGGAAGCCGGCGAGGCCGCTGCGGCCCCGGTAGGTGCGGGCCCTGTCGTTCACCTCCAGGCGTGAGCCGACCGAGCGGATTCCCGGCGGGTCGCCGGCGGAGCGACCGAGGGAGAGGTAGTGCCAGATGGCGCTGATCTGTCGCCGGGTGTCTCCCCCCAGGACCTCCGCCATGGAGGCAACGCCCCCCGCCCAGGACTCGGGCATCAGGATCCCGGGCCGATAGACCTGGGGCGCGATCACGAAACGCGCGAACCAGCTCGGATGCAGGCGCTCGACACTGGTGATCAGGTCGATGCCTCCGAAGCCCGGTGTCTCCTTGCCGTTGAAGTCATGGCACGAGATGCAGCTCAAGGCCTTGTTCCCGAGCAAATCCCTGGCTGCGTCGCGCGCCTCTCGCTCCTCCTCGCCCTCGAATTCCAGGATCTCGAAGGGCTCGATGACGTCGACGCCCGCGAAAAGATCCGGCAGGTGCGTGAGATGGGTCTCACCAAACTGCGGCATGCGCGTGTGCATGTAGGGCCGCACGCTCGCGCCGTCGAAGAGCACCTTGCGCATCCACTCCTGCCGGAGCTTCGCGCCAGCCAGAGTCAGGTCGGGCGGGATCCGGGCCTCGTTCCCCAGGTCGTGCTCGTCCGTCTCGAAGTAGGGGTCCAGCTGGGGAGAGACACCGCCGCGGTCGTCGCGCACGTGGCAGGCGAGGCAGTGGAAGGTGGCCAGGGTTGCATCGATGCGCTCGGAGTCGGTCGGCTGTGGAGCCGGCGACGCGAGGGCCAGGGCGAGGGCGGCGCGCTGACTGGGATCGAGGCCGAAGCGCGGCGCTCCCCCCGGATCGGGCGCGAGGCAGCCCCGCTCCGGATCGAGGAGACCGTCCGTTCCGACGGGCTGGGGCTCGGACACTCCCTCGAGGGCATGGCATGCACCGCAGCGGAATTCTTCGAACCAGCGACGACCGGCGGCGACCTGGCCCGGCACCATCGCGGGCCACTCCAACTCAGCGGCAGCGTCGGCCACCAGGTAGGCCCCGACCGCGTCCGCCTCCCCGCGGTCCAGGCCCATGTCGGGCATGCGGCCTGCAGGACGAACGGCGGCGGGCCGGAACAGGAACGACGCCAGCGACGCCCGACTGTACTTGGTGGCCACATGCTCCAGCGTCACGGCTCCGGGCAACGGCGCGGGCGTGCGCCCCCCCTCGTAGGGCGGGTCACGGGGCTCATGACATGCGACGCAACCGACCCTGTGGTAGAGGACGCGGCCCCGCTCGACCTGCTTGGGGTCCGGGGTCTCGCTCAAAAACGGCCGGTCGGCGCGCTCAACGAGGAAGGCCGTGATCGCATTCGCGATCTCCGCGCGCCTGCTCGGCGGCTCGGCCGCCAGCAGCGAGGGCATCTTCGTCCCCGGATGTACGCCCCCGGGATCGGCGATGAAGCGTCGCAGGTGGTTCGGCGACACCCGCCAGCCGACCTCCTTGAGGTCCGGCCCTGCGAGCACCGGCCCGGCGTCCTCGGGTGTACGAGAATGACAGGCGAGACAGCGCAGCTCCTCGAGGAGGACCTCTCCCTGCTGTCGCTGCCCGAGCGTCTGATCACCGTGGAGCCCCGGGACGACGGGCGCCCGGTCCTGCCCCCACACGATGGGCGCGAACCAGAGCGCCGAGAGCAGAACGCCTCGACACGGGAGCATGCCACCGAGGTTCATGAAGCCGATGGTAGGGCCCAATCCGCTTCAGGACAGGGATCAGGTGAAGTTCATCGGACCCGCGCGACACTGACGCGCCTGGCGCGGCCGCTAGGCATCGCCGCTGATCCGCGCCAGCAGCGCGTCGGCAAAAGTGTCGGCGGCCTCAGGGTGGTGCTGGAAGAAGAACATCGGCTCGATGAGCTCGAGCTCGTTCAGCACGGCCCGGTCGTCGTCGTCGAAGAGAAAATCCGCCCGTGCGTAGAGGGGCACGCGGGAACCGGGCACGACCTCCAGGCAACGCCGGGCGAGGGCCACCAGCGCGGGGTCGAGGGGTACGGCGTGGTCGCTTGCGCCGTGTTCGTCCTGCACTCGGTATTCACCGGGGAGCGGGACCTTGCGCACCGAGTGGGTGGGTTCGCCATCGACCAGCAGGACCGAGACCTCGCCGCCGGTCTCGACGCGCCCCAGATAGGGCTGGATCATCATGGCGCGCTCCTCCAGGCGGCCGTCCAGAAAGACCTGAGCCCCGGCGAGACCCTCTTCGTCGGCATTGAAGCGCAGGGTGTCGCTGGCAACAGCGCCCACCAGGGGCTTCAGCATCGCGCGCTCCCACGCTTGCTCCGCGAGGAGGCTCGGGA